>OMAP01000017.1_pt1 | contig 64126 bp, 49 predicted proteins | sample 1644691 | NCBI WGS metagenome assembly OMAP01 (sample SAMEA103958141, study PRJEB25191) | human gut metagenome | biome: human-associated habitat [ENVO:00009003]; feature: intestine environment [ENVO:2100002]; material: feces | place: Germany | collected 2013/2015 | reverse complement strand
GACTGGATTCAAAATATGCCCCTTTTTAAAGTGAACTCAGTTATATATTAAAGGGTTATACTTCATATTCCTCGTTCCACGATTTTTTCTTCTCCATCGCTTCCCGATTACGAGCGCAAAAGTAAGAAGATTATTTCTATCAGCCAAATATCCAAACTTTCCTTGTATGAAATGCCATTCTGTATGTACCAAATGACAAAGAGGAGGTGTCATAAGTCTAAATTACAGTTGGCGCATAACAGTTGACCTACGCATGCACATCACCTGTTGTGCAAGCGCATATCAGCTGCTATGCAAGCGCACAACAGCTGTTGTGCGACCGGAGATACTAACTAACTCAAAAACATATACTATCTTTTCTAACAATTTATATTATGTTTTCCAACAACATATCAGTAACATTCCAACAAACAAAAAAGGGTGAATCATTTACTTATGACACACCCTCTTTGCTAAATCAGACACACAACTTATCTTATAATATTATACTCAAACTCATAATCCCCATTCTTCAGCCATTCGGGAACATCTTCCCCATTTTCCATAAGGCCTCCAACATGAAACTCCAGACTTTCCTTTGCTTCTTTTTGCAAAGCTTCAAAGGTTGGTGCTGTAAAAACCACCGCTTCTGGTACATTACTACCAAGAGAACCGCCAAAATTCCTGTCGCACCACGCAACGTCAACAATAATCTTTTCCATCATGTACTACTTTAGATTTTCCAAATCTCCCCCACAATACATCATAGCTAGACCCGCTCCGTACCAACTCCGTATGATGGCTTGGATTGAAAAACAGGTTTAAAATACTATGTCCAGAACTCTTCTTCGCCAGAAGGCAGCATCCTGCCCCCGCATTTGGGGCATGTATGCATATCCCACTTGTGAATCCTGTCAGAACCGCATCTTAGACAGAGTCTTCCCACTAGAGAATTGAAGCTAGGTGCAGCATCACCTATCACTCCACCCACCACAAGAGGTACTATGTTCCTGCAGTCTGCACAAGACATGGCTTCAATATGCTGCCCCATGAAACCACGTCCCTCATATATTACGGTCTCGTACCCACATTCCTGGCATCTGAAAATCTTCTTTTTTGACATAATCCATCTCCTTCTTTATCTATTTTTATATTTTCAGAGTGCAATATTACACAAAGGCAGTATTCGTTTGCGATAACCTATTCCACCTTCCACCCATCAATGGTTCCCGTCTTCGATGAGAAGTTGCAGCCTATCTGATAAATCTTTCTGCCATCTGCTGCATATTCCCTGGCATAGCCCATATCCTCTATCTGCTTCAGGGCTTCCTCTGCCGAACCATCACGTTTGAATTCGAAGATGTAGATATAGTTCGGCGTCTCTACCACACAATCTACCCTACCTTCGCTTTGCTGCTTTTCGATGAACACCGTGAAACAACTGATCATTCTCAATACGAGATAGAAGGTATATTGGAAGTAACGCTCCTTCTCTCGCTCATCGTCCTTACGACGCTGGTTATAAGGAATGCTGGCAAAGAAGGATGTCATCAGATTCTCCAACTGATGGCAATCTCCCTTCGACATCACATCTATTACCTGAATGACCCAGGCATCCGTTGACTTCGATGGCTTCAGATAACTGGAAGCGACCAACGTCAGAAACCCACTTTTCACCTCATCATTCGGAAAATCCAGGAGATAGGAATCGGTATCCATATTCCAATCTTTGATGGTAAGATAACCGCTCTGATAAATCATAGGCAACGGTGATTCCACATCTGCCTTGTAGTCGATGAAACTACTCGTAGGATAAAAACTGTTCACCATCTCATTGATGTTCTCATCAAAATGAGACAATAGGCGAACAAGATAGGTTGGCGAACCGGTGCGGAACCAATAATCTGCCAGAATCTTCTTGCTCAGCGCATTCAAAATACTGAAAGGATTATAGATATCAAGCATATTAGGACTGAAGTGATAACCATCAAACTTCCTCTTCAGTTTGTATTTCATTCCTTCCTCTGTGGTCTTATATCTCACAGCCATCGCTTTGATTTGCTCATCAAAGGTAGAATACAATTCATCTTCCGTAATACCACAAAGTGCCTCGTAATGCTCGTCCATACTGATGTCGTTAGGCTGATTGAAACCACTGAACACGCTTACTTGTGAGAACTTGGTGACACCCGTGAGCAAGACAAACTGCAGATTAGCATCGGCAGCCTTGAAGACACTATAGAAACCTTTCAAAACATCACGATTCCAATCTTCCAACAGCCGTTCTTCACCCTTTATTGATGTTTTGATTTGTGTATCAAGCACATCCAATATTGGCTTATCATACTCATCAATTAAAACCACGGCACGAAGTCCTGTTCTCTCATGAGCAGCTTTCAATACATATTCAAAACGACCTCCTAAGGAATCCCTGAAAGGACTTTTACCATATATCATCTCTTGCGATGCAACAAAGTTCTCTAATATGACCTCAAGTTCTCCAGGATTAGTGAAATTATTACCATTAAAGTCAAGATGAAACACAGGATATTGCTTCCACTCCTTCTCCAGCTTGTCGATGGCAAGTCCCTTGAACAGTTCCTTCTTACCCTCGAAATAGCATTTCAAGGTAGATACGAGCAACGACTTTCCAAATCGTCGAGGACGACTCAGAAAGTATATTTTACCATTAGTCACTAAGTCATAGACCAATGCCGTCTTATCGAGATAAACATAATCATCTTCTATGATTTGTTCGAAACTCTGTATGCCGATAGGATATTTCATATTGCTGCCATTTTAAAATCTTTCGGCAAAGTTACAAAAAATAATGATACAAGCAAAGGAATAGCCCGAAAAAAAATAGCGAGACCGAAAAAGTTCAGCTGAGAAAAAACGAAAAGGCAGCTGGTGGCATCCTTCTAATGCCAACAACTGCCTTTCCTTTATTTATCTATGCAACTACTGTTTTAATTCTCTCAAATTGAAAGAAGAACGGCTGTTAAGCGAAGTTCTTCATATTAGTTCTTGCGCCATACTCAGCGCATCCGGCAACGATCATTGCCAAAATCATACCTAATACCATCATAACTTTTATCCTTTCTCTATATTTATCTGTTATCCTAATCTTTACCTTATTTCGAATCAACTTCCTGGAAGCATCCGGAGATGCCTCTCAAGGTTTGATTACTTGCCGAGGCTAATCTTCTTGTTGACATTTACAACCTCTGCAAAAAGGGCAGCTACAACTGCCAGTGTCATTACTAATACCATCATAATCGTTATCCTTTCTTTACTTTAATTATTCGTTATTCTATCTTTTCGAGTGCAAAGGTAATGCCTTTTTGTGTACGCACACAATGTTTTTGGGAAAAACTTCAAAAAAGGACCGTTTTCTTGATTTTCATCAAATTCTGTCATAGGAAACAGGGCAAAATGACATGTCAATCCAGGTTTTCTCAATCTTTAGAACACTCGTATTTACGATGAAACACCAGGAGACAGAAGGCTCCAGCCAATGCCATCGGCACACCGATGAGCGCAGGGTAATTATATCCCAATCCCATCGCCACGGGGATTCCGCCAAAGAAGGCACCCAGGGCATTGCCCAGATTGAAGGCTGCCTGAATGCAGCAACCGCCTAGCATCTCGCCACCCTCGCTGTGCTTCACAATGAGAAACTGCTCAGGCGAACCTATACCGAAAAGACAGGCACAACTGATAAACATCATCGCTGCCGATACCCAACCGATATGCGACAGAAAGAAGGTAGCCAGCAAGGCTGCGGCAGCCAGAAACTGTAGATAGCAGGTAAAGCGGCCTGGCTTGAATCTATCTGCCAGCAAGGCACTCACCTGGTTTCCTACCACCATTCCCAAGCCGGCAAGAATCATCAATACCGAAATTGATGCCGCATGGAATCCACCATCTATCTGCAAAAGCGGAGAGATATAACTGAACCAGCAGAGAATACCGCCGTTGCCCAGGAAAGTAGCAGCGATGATAAGCCAGGGAGCCAGATGGCGCATAAACCGGAACTGCGCCTTCATACCCTTGTTAGGCAGAGCCTCTACATCAGGAACCCACTTGTAAATCATATAGAGCGTGATGACGCCCAACGCTACCGACATAAGAAAAGGCACTCGCCAGGAGATGGTATGACTCAGGAAGGTGCCCAGCGGAACACCAAGCAGATTGGCAAACGGCATACCGGCACACATCATCGCCACCGCCTTGGTACCCTTTCCCTCCTTTGCCATCTTCACCGCCACGATGGTAGCCGTACCGAAATAGGCACCATGAGGAAGTCCCTGGATGAAGCGGGCACAAAGCAGAAGCCCGTAACTAGGGGCTATCGTAGCGATGATGGCTCCCAGAATCACCAGCGAAGTAAGAAACAAGAGTATATTCTTGGGGCGATACTTATGCATCAATATCAGCGAGAAAGCACCGGCGCATACACCCAGTGCATAGATAGAGATGAGATGACCAGCCTGAGGGATGGACACATTCATGTTGTGCGCCACATCGGTGAGAATTCCCTCAATAATAAATTCTGCGATGCCCAGGGTAAATGTACCCAAGGCGAGTGCAAACAATCCTTTTTTCATACGTTAATTATCCTTATCTTTTTATCCTAAGTTTGTTTTCCGGGTGCAAAATTACAAAAATCTCTACACATATAAATGATAAGGGGGCAAAAACTTTGCCCTTTCAAGATTTATTAGTAATTTTGCACTCAAAAATAAAAAGAAGAGGGATGAAGCGGATGCAGAATCCCTCTTTCATCATCAACAATAAGTAGAATGCCTATGCTGAATATTGCAGAATATTTTCCAATTACCGACCCTACGCTGATCTTCTTCGTAGTGCTCCTCATCATCCTCTTTGCCCCTATCATCATGGGTAAACTCAGAATCCCCCATATCATCGGAATGGTGCTGGCGGGTATCCTCGTGGGCAAATACGGACTGAACATTCTGGAACGAGATGCATCTTTCGAGCTGTTCGGCAAGGTGGGACTCTACTACATCATGTTCCTCGCCGCCCTGGAGATGGACATGGAGGGTATGAAGAAAAACAAATCGCGGCTCATCATCTATGGTCTGCTCACCTGCTTCGTTCCCTTCTTCCTCACCTTCGGCATGAGCATCTGGTTGCTGCACTATTCCACCAGGGCATCGTTTCTGCTGAGCTGCATCATGGCTTCCAATACCCTGATAGCCTACCCTATCGTTTCCAGATATGGTCTGCAGCAGAAACCAAGTGTAACCCTGAGTGTGGGTTCCAGCATGCTTTCGCTGCTGATAGCCCTCATCATGCTGGCGGGTCTCGTCGCCTCGTTCTCCAGTCACGATGGTCTGCTCTTCTGGGTACTCTTCACCGCCAAGTTTGCCGCATACTGCGGAGTGATGATATTCCTGATTCCGCGACTCACAAGATGGTTTCTGCGCCGGTACAGCGATTCGGTGATGCAGTTTATCTTCGTGATGGCGATGCTCTTCATGAGTGCGGCTCTCTCGCAGATGGTGGGCATCGAGGGCGTGTTCGGTGCCTTCTTCGCTGGTCTGATATTAAATAGGTATATCCCGCACGTGTCTCCGCTGATGAACCGACTGGAGTTTACGGGCAATGCGCTCTTCATTCCTTACTTTTTGATAGGTGTGGGCATGCTCATCAACGTGGGACTGCTTTTCCAGGGCAGTCATATCCTTTGGGTCATCTTCTGCATCGTGTTCTTCGGAACCTTGGGAAAAGCCATCGCAGCCTATGCCGCCTGCTTCGGATTCCGGTTGCCACTGTCATCGGGTCACATGATGTTCGGTTTGACTTCTGCCCATGCCGCCGGCAGTATCGCCATGGTGATGGTGGGTATGAACCTCCTGGTGGGTCCGAACACCTATCTGGTGAACGATGACATGCTGAATGGTGTGGTGATGATGATTCTCTGCACCTGCGTCATCTCTTCGATGCTCACCGACTGGAGTTCCAGAAAGATTATCCTCCGCGACAAGGAGCTTCCAGATGCCGAGGATACCAAGAAGGCAAGCGATGAGAAGATTCTCATACCGGTGAAGTATCCGGAATATGCCGATAATCTGATGAGTCTCGCCTTCCTGGTGAGAAACCAGAAACTGAACAGAGGACTGGTCTGCCTGAACGTAGTATATGATGACAAGGATATGCGATACAAGCAGGAACAGGGCCGACAGCTGCTGGATCATTGCAGTCAGCTTGCCGCAGCCACCGACGTGATGACGCAGACGCAGGTTCGCATTGCAGCCAACATCGCCAACGGCATCAAGCATGCCTTCAACGAGTTCCAGTGTTCCGAAATCATCATCGGCATGCACATGCATCCGGAGGTTTCGCCTAAGTTCTGGGGAGAGTTTCATCAGAGTCTCTTCAATGGTCTGAGCCGTCAGATCATCATGGCACGCATCAAGCAGCCACTCAATACCATTCGCCGAATACAGGTGGCAGTACCATCGAGGGCAGAATTTGAACCGGGTTTCTACCGCTGGGTAGAGCGACTGGCGCGCCTGTCAGGCAATCTGGATTGCCGCATCCAATTCCACGGTAGGGAGGAGACCCTGGCACTCATCAATGAGTACATCACCAACCGCCATCAGGAAGTAAGAGCCGAATACACCCTGATGCAGCATTGGAACGAGATGCCTCAGCTTGCCTCCCACATGAGCAAGAACCATCTCTTTGTGGTGGTGACAGCCCGCAAGGGAACCGTTTCCCACAAGTCGGCATTAGAGCGATTGCCGGAAGAGCTAACCCGCTTCTTCTCGGGCACGAACCTGATGATTATCTTCCCAGACCAGCACGGAGATTCATCGGGCAATGTACTGACATTTGCCGAGCCTCAGCACCAAGAGGAAATCAGTGCCTACGTGGCATTCAACCAATGGTTTAAAAAGAAATTCAGAAAATAAAGAGAAAACAAAGAGAAAACAAAGGATACTAAAAAAAGGTCGCCAGCATTTTGGCGACCTTTTTTGGTATATACACAAATGTTAAAAACCACCCTAAATACTAAGATTTCCACTTTTAAAGTCTTTAATCTTGATCTTTTTTCTTACCTTTGTGGTCTATATTCGACAATTCTTGAAAGGAAAAGTCAGTCGTTTTTTCATCTAACCTCTGGGTATAACATTGGAAGATAAAATCAAACAGCCTTTAACGGCTAACGCTTCATTGTATAATGGGCAACCTACCGACACAGGTTCATCGTGTCCAAGTGCAAGACTTACCTCTTGTACGCCCTCCATCTCTAAGAACAAAGGTGGGGTGTCGGTAGAGAATGTGCCATCCGGAAACAAGCAATGGTTTGTTCTTCGAGTTTCGTATGGGCGTATTATCAAGGCAAAAGCATTCGTTGAGGCTAAAGGATTGGAATGTTATGTTCCTTTGCGATATAAAGAGATAAGAAAGAAAGGAAAGAAGCGAATCATAACGGAATCTCTTATTTCATCTTTTATGTTTGTTCATGCAACAGCAGAGCAAGTTGAAATCTTGATTCACGACAATAAGGTTGTGACAAATGAAAGTAGAGCTTTGCTCAGCTACTACTTTGATCACACCATACATCGCCAAGACTATCTCAACAAAAATCCTCCGCTCACAATCCAAGATGAAGCTATGAATAACTTTGTCCGCCTTACATCCATCAAGAATCCTCACATCATTCATGTCACCTCTAATAACATCCAGTTCAAACTGGGTGACCATGTGATAGTGACAGAAGGAGAGTTCAAAGGAATCCGTGGTCGTGTTGCCCGCATGGCAGGCCAGCAGCGTGTGGTTGTAGAATTGTTTGATGGCTGTTTGGTGGCTACGGCTTATGTGCCGAAGGAGATGATGAACACTTTCAAATATTGCAAAATATAACACTATACGTAAAGTCTAACCCAAATACATACTATAATATGGAAAAGATTTTTAGAAGGTCAGAAGATAATAAGGAGCTTCTAAAATGCCCAACACAAGCGATAGGATTAATCGAAATTCCCGAAGGAATTGAAACTATAAAATGTAATGCTTTTGAAAATTGCTGCGACATAGAAAGCGTTGTGATACCATCTAGCGTAAAAAAGATAGAAGAGAATGCTTTTAAGGGTTGTATTAATCTTAAAACAATCTCCATACCCGATTCCGTCAATATCATTCCCGCAGGATGCTTTAACGGTTGCATTGAATTGACCAAAGTTGAATTACCATCAACCATTACAAAAATTTCAAATGACGCATTCAGTAATTGCTGCAATTTGATTGATATTCTCATCTCTGACGTAGTAACAGAAATAGGCTCATCTGCATTTCATAACTGTTCGAATTTATGCAAAATACAAATTCCTGATTCTGTAATAGAAATAGGACCGTCAGCTTTTGAGGGATGTAGAAGCCTAGAATCTATAAATTTATCTCAAAAAATCAAATACATAAATTGTAATACATTTCGAGGATGTGAACTTTTGAATAAAATTTGGATACCAAAGAATGTAGCAATTATTGGATCCGAAGCATTTGGCGGGTGTGAAAATATGAGTATTGTCGCGATTCAATCCAATCATATTAAAATCGACCCAACTGCCTTTCTTCAGTGTTCCAATATATCCAGGTTATATTTGGCAAACAACAATCCCAACGTTGTGATTTCCTCGTTCGGAGATAGCATAGCTATTAAAATCATTTCGCCAATATCAGACTATGACAGAATAAAGTCATCTGCCTCAACTTCTGCTGAAGATTTATACAAGACCCATGCTACAAACCTAAAATACATGGCACTTTTCTACAAATATATGGGGATGAATATTACCCAAATGAAATGGTCTGAAAGTTTGAAAAACGCCAAATCTTTCAAGGAGCCCATCAATACTAGTTGGGAAGCATATAAAACTATCGAGCAATCAATAGAAGAACTGTTCTCCATAAACTGGGATTATTCAGCAGGTTTAGGCCTTGTCTTAGGCTACAATAATTTCAGAGCCTTAGATTTTGATATTAACGGGGATTTTGCCATAAAATTAGAGTATAATGATGGCACAGTTGATGACTTTATTGATGATGTCCTTAGATTGTTAAATCTACCATTGGATTATCAATGGGTCGTCAGAAGTGGCAATGGATATGGTTTTCACATCATTTTTAGATGCGAAAATATTCCTTCCACATCCGAATTGGATTCCATTTCATTTGCCCCTTCTGATAGATATAGTGATCCTCAATTGTTTTCACGTATAGAACTTCGCTGGTGCGACCACCTCGTATTACCACCCTCAATCCATGCTTCAGGCAATCAATACTATTTTAGAAATAAAAAACTTCCTACAATAAACCCCGTAGAACTAACACTTGACTGTATAGAACCCATGTTGTATAAATACTGCGGTGACAGAATCTACCAGCAGGCTCAATATAAGGGGCGACAATTAACGCTAACGCAAGTAGAGAAAATCACTAGCAGGCATGACAGTTACTTATCACCTCATGAACATTGTCTAGATTCTATTGAATATCTCTCGGATATTATAACGCCAGAAGGACAAAACTCATTAGCTATACACTATCTCTTAGGGGATGGTATAGCTCCTTGTATAGAAAAGGGCATTGATCTGCTTAACAAATCAAACACTCAATCGGCAATGTTCAACTTATTAAGTCTTTATTCTGTGGGAGCTATACCATGCACATATTACCAGTACAAAAATCTACTTGATCAGTTAGATAGAAATAGTTTTAACGAAGATAGCATATCTTTAATCGAAGAGAATGCTAGCAATTTTATAAATAAAACAGATTTGTTCTTCTTTTTCGATACAGAGACAACTGGCCTCCCAGCAGACTATAATGCCCCTATAAGCAAAACGGATAATTGGCCTCATATTATACAAATAGCTTGGGTTGTTATGGACGAATCTAACAAGGTCGTCACAAAAAATGATTTTGTTATTAAACCTGATGGATTTGATATACCCAGTAGTTCAGTTGATATCCATGGAATAACTTTTGATTATGCAATGAAAAATGGCGTTGGCATAGCTGAAGTCATAGAGAAATTCCTAAAAGACCTGAGTCTTTGTAAATATGTTGTTGGGCACAACATCAAATTTGACCAAAATATCTTATCAGCACAGCTTTATAGAATGAATATGAATATTGATTGGAATAAATTCAATAGCATTTGTACTATGAAATCATCTGTTAATTTTTGCAAAATAACAGGTATGTATGGCTATAAATATCCCAAGCTGAATGAGTTATATTATAAATTATTCCATAGAAATTTTGAAAATGCCCATAATGCCTTCTCGGATGTTTTAGCAACCATTGAATGTTTTAAAGAGCTAAAAAAAAGGTGTTATTGATATGTCTGATGATAATGACAATTTGCCTTTTTGATATTCAATACTAGTTAAAAAGAGGTGTATGAGCACTTAAATAGAGCTTTATTTAGAAAGGAGCATCTTCACTGCTAAATTTATAACATTAAATTATGTACAACAGTAAAGATTTGAAAAAATATTTCCAGTACTGGACGGAGGCTATGCCTAAGAGCATCTCCATAGAACAGTTCTGTTCACGTAACATGGCAGTTATATTGGCCATCAAGACTACACTCTCCAGCAACGCATCAATTTCGTGGAGAATCCAGGATATCTGTATTATTCCAATGCTGGCACATTCATTCCTGGCACTTTGGAGAATGTTTTGAGGAACGAAGAGCCTCAGACGCATTTCCGCAATGAATGTTTATGTAGGGCGATGGTAGATTTCAACATGATTGATACCGTAAGCCGTGGTATCAAGAAAATGTTCAATGAGCAATGGCGCAGACATTTTCCTATGCCTGACTATGAGATTGACCAGATCAAGAAGAAAGTAGTTGTCCGCATCTATGGCAATGAAATCAATAAACGATACACTGATTTGTTGAAGACAAACGACACTCTATCTCTCTGGGATTGCATCTCTCTTGACGCAGTACAAAAAGGCAGAACTATTCATGAGGATATAGCGCAAGACTTACTCAAACGTGGTCTGATAGAAGGTGAGGCTCCACATTACAGCATTTCTCTTAGCATTGCCAAGAACACTCACCAACTGCCTTCTTACACAAAGACCAAAGGATTGGATAAGGAGAGATTGCGTCAAATGGTTCTACAGTATCTCAGCAATGCAGGAGACGAAGGCGCCAAGCGAGATAGTATATACGAATATCTCAAAGATGTACTTCCTGCCAACAAGACGGAAGAGCAACAACTACGACTATTGGGAGATTTGCTTAAGGCTATGAAATTGGAAGAGATGATTAAAACAGATGGTCGCAATTGGTATCTTTTGCAATAATCCGTCGAATTTCGACGAAAAACAATGTATTGCCGTCGAAACTTAAGCCAATCCGTCGAAACTATATCAGTTACGTCGAATTTCAACGGATATAGCGAATCTAAATATACTAAAAAAGGTCGCCAGCATTTTGGCGACTTTTTTAGTATCATATTTATTTTGTATTCAAAACCAGCTTCTTGGCTTTCATCTTTTCACCAGCTACCGAAAGTTCTATCTTTCCTGGCTTATCGCCTGCCTCACGGTTCCAGTTTTCTGAGAGCTTTCCGGCAGAAACATTGATGCCATTCCACTGGATGTTGCCACCCTTCTTGCGTATCTCGTCGATGATTTTGACTTTTACTCATTTTTTGTTTTCTACAATACATTTTCCCTTTCTTTTTGTTTTGCAGTCTAAGGATTTTATCGTATTTTTGCAGAAGAATCAAAAGACCTATCAAATGAAAAGAAACAAAAAGACATTCTACACCTTATTATATATAGTAGGATTCATCAACATTTGGCTGATGCCTCTGCAGGCATTCGGCAGCATCAAATTAGACGGGAAGCGACTCTCGGCTAAGGATGGCTTGCCGTGCAATACGGTGAACGATATCATCCAGGATAGAGATGGTTTTATCTGGCTCGGTACCCCGAACGAAGACTTTGAATTTTAAATAATTATATAAGAGTATTAACACATGGAATCAAAAGAAAACAAGCAAAAAACACAAGCTGCTGAGGAGCAGGTATCCTGCCCACCTCAGCAGCCAATGGAACCACATCCTTTCATTTCTGTCATACCTCTGGCAGTACTTATCACCCTCATCGTCATGGTTGTCAAACTCTTCCCTGATGATGCCCTGGCGGGTGCCTCTCAGGTGGCCCTCATGATAGCCACAGCAGTATGCGTAGCACTTGGTATGGGAATCTACAATATGAAATGGAATATCTTCGAGGAGATGATCAAAAAGACCGTGGGCGATGCCGGAGTATCTATTCTGATTCTGCTGCTCATCGGAATGATGTCAGCTACCTGGATGATCAGTGGCGTGGTTCCCACATTAATATATTATGGTGTTCAGATCATGTCGCCGACCTTTTTCCTACCCTGCGCCTGCATCATCTCCAGCATCATTTCTGTGATGACGGGAACCTCATGGACCACCATTGCCACCATCGGTATTGCCCTGATGGGAATCGGTGATGCCCTGGGAATACCAGCCCCCTACACCGCTGGAGCCATCATTTCGGGAGCCTATTTCGGTGATAAGCTCTCACCTATGAGCGATACCACCGTCCTGGCTTCAAGCATAGCCGGTGCCGATCTTTTCTCGCATATTCGCTATATGCTCTACACCACCATACCAAGCATCCTGCTCTCGCTGGCACTCTATCTCATCATCGGACTCTGCTATGATTCCAAGCCTGTGGATATCAGCCAGTATCTTACCGGTCTGAGTCATGGTTTCAACATCTCCCTGCTTACGATGCTCGTTCCGGCTTTTACAGGATGGCTCATCTACCGCAAGACCCCCTCTCTCATCACGCTTCTTCTTTCAGCTCTTTCAGCATGCATCTGTGCCCTCATCCTCCAGCCGGAAGTACTGGTAAAGATTGCTGGCGAAGACTGCATCACTGCCAAGAGCCTCTTTGAGGGAATCATGATAACCTGCTATACCCACACTCAGGTAGATTGCGGCATGGAGAACATCAATGAACTGGTGGCAACCCGCGGCATGGCAGGCATGCTCAACACCATCTGGCTCATTCTCTGTGCCATGTGTTTCGGTTCATGTATGGTAGCCAGCGGCATGCTTCACGCTATCACCCACATGCTTCTGAAAAGCATCCATAGCACCGTATCACTTGTCTGCAGTACCGTGACATCGGGTGTATTGCTCAATCTCGTTATGGGCGACCAGTTCCTGAGTATCATCATGAATGCATCTATCTACAAGGATGAATATGCAGAACGAGGCTACCGCCCGGAACTCTTGAGCCGAAGTACAGAGGATAGTGCTACCGTAACAAGCGTACTGGTTCCATGGACAGCCTGCGGTATGACGCAGAGCACGGTTCTCGGCATCCCGACACTGGTGTATCTCCCCTTCTGCTTCTTCAACATCATCAGTCCGTTGATGAGTTGTCTGGTAGCTATTCTGGGCTTCGTACCCAAGCCTCAAGCCAAGGAGGACAAAGCACCTGCAGTGGAAGAGTCTGATATCCATTAAATCTATAGGGAATTAATTAATATAGGAGATAGAGTGAAAGCCACAAAATTTTGCCTGCTTGTCTTGTCTGTCTCAATCTTTTTTTATATTTTTGCAAAGAATAAGCAAAATAGCAGCAATGAAAATAGACAATAAGGCTCTATGAGAAGTTATAAACCATATATCATCAAACTATGCATCGTTTTCCTCTGCTTTGGCAGCCGGATACTTACCAGCTCTGCCCAGAAGGTAGAGACAAACGATTATTTCTATGTGCTCAATACCCGACAGGGCCTTTCTGATAATTGTATTCTACAGATGATACAGTTGGCAGATGGCAGGTTGGTGGTGAGAACTCCCAAGGGCATCAATCTCTATGATGGAAGGCGTTTCTCCTTTATTCCCCTTCCTGAAGAAAAGGCAGAAAACATTATGAAATACAAGGGGCTTACGCATCTTTATGCCGATAGCCAGGACAGGTTATGGGTAAAGGAATACCAGAAGATATTCTGTATTCTGCTTGCAGAGGGCAGAATTCTGGAACATCCCCTTGACGCTCTGTCAGGAAATGGAAAAGAGGATAAGATGAAAATGATGCGAAACGGCACGACCCGGAATGACATTCAGGATCTGTTTGTAGATAGCAGGAAGAATGTCTGGGTTGTTATGGGTGATTCGCTGCTCAATACGCAGGATGGCAATCTTATCAGGTTGAAGAAAGAATGGGGATGTCTGCAGGATCTGGATACCGATGGCAGACAGGTTTATGCTTTCATGGATTCAGGAATCGTGGCGGTTTTTCAGAATGATAAGCTGACCTATACCGCTTCTGCCTATTCTGCATCAGAAGTCCAGTGCTACAGAAGTACCTCACTCACCGTTCAGACACCGAACGGACAGTTTTACCAGATAAGAACCGGACGTGATGAAAAGAACAAGAGGGATGCTTCCATCTTCCTGCATTTTAATCCGGAAACCCGGAAATATTCCAGGATATACACATGCGATTACCTCTTGCATACATTGAATATGTCATCAGACAATCAGGCTTTGATTAGCAGTCAGCATGGTTATCTGATGTTCGACTTCAAGCTGGGAACTACTCCACGCGAGGTAAAGGAATTGGCTTTGCCTGATGGAAAATCCCTCACCACGGGCATCAATACGGTTTATCGGGATAAGGAAGGAGCCATCTGGCTGGGAACCTATCACGATGGTCTGATTTATGTTTCGCCTATGTTGGGTCTCTTTTTTACCATAGACCAACCCTGGTGGAAGTCGGGATGGGCGATAGCTGGCTTGGTGTTTTTCCTCGTGATTCTGGTGGGCATCATCATTCTTTATCTTCGTAGAGGAAAGAAAATAAATGTAATAAATACCGATTCCACAAAAGATAACATTCCTTCCTTGCCAGAGGATAGCCTACTTCCGGAAACAGCCGAGGCTGTCAATCGGGAGCCCGAGCTGATTCTTAAGGTGCGTACTCTGATAGAGCAGCATCTGGAAGATGGCGAATATGGCGTGGAGCAACTGGCACAGGACCTCTGCATGGAGCGGACGGGACTCTATAAAAAGTTGACGGCTCTGACTGATACTACTCCTGTGGCATTTATCCGCAGCATCCGCCTTCGTCGTGCAGCTGCCTTGCTTCAGGAAGGAAAGCTCACCGTGAATGAAATTGCCGAGCGAACGGGTTTCAGTTCGCCCAGCTATTTCACCAAGTGTTTTAAGAAGGAATTTGGCGTATTGCCTTCTGAATATAGATAAATGATGCCGGAATAGCCCTAAAAAGGGGGCTTTTTCGGTATGATTCAACAAATGTACCACTCGAATCTTCATTTGTTTTATCCCTTTTTCACCATTTAGCATTACTTTTGCAGTCGAAATACAATCTTATGTATTTGGAACAGTACAAATCATAAACCCTCTAATAAAATAAACAAAAGTATGCTAAAGAATTTATCTCTCATTGCCCTTTTGGGCTTCGCTGTAGTTGGCGTTCCAAGTGAACTCAGCGCCAAGATCGTAAAGGTGGCAGGCACCCAGAAAGGTGCGGCTGCCAAGTCTATCACCCGTCAGGTGGCTCAGCAGAATGTAACCATCGAATTCTATTCTCCATCCATCGTCCGCATCTTGAAATCTGATGCTGGACTTGATGCTCCCGTTCAGAAGAAAAGCTATTCTGTCATCTTGAAACCTCAGCAGATGAAGGACGTTCAAATACAGGAAAATGGTGATATTGTAAAAATAAACTCTGGTTTTATCTCCGTTGAACTGAATCAGCAGACTGGTGAAATCCGCTTCCTTTCGAAGGATGGAAAGCTGCTGCTTACCGACACGAAGACCCGTCTGGAAGCCCGCAAGGATGAAGCCAACAAGGGCAAGTACCGCATAGAGCAGGACTTCCGTCTTGCTGATGACGAGGCCATCTATGGTCTGGGACAGTTGCGCGATGTTTATATGAATCAGCGTGGCCGAAAGAACATCGAACTCTGGAATCATAACACTTATATCGCCATCCCTTATTTCACCAGCGAGAAGGGCTATGGTCTTTACTGGGACAATGCAGGAAAAACCTATTTCAATGATATCGTAGCATCCAGGAACAATAGCAACCAGCCATCATGCACTTCCTTTACCAGTGAAGTGGGAACCTGCGCCGACTACTATTTCATGTACAAGGATGGTACGCAGGATGGAGTCATCGCCAGCATCCGAGAACTCACCGGACAGGCTACGATGTTCCCGAAATGGGCGATGGGCTTCTGGCAATGCCGTGAGCGCTATAAGACCAGTGATGAACTGGCTGGCGTATTGGATAAGTATCGCGAACTGAAGATTCCTACCGATGCCATCGTGCAGGACTGGCAGTATTGGGGATGCGACTCCAACTGGAATGCGATGAAGTTCCAGAACCCATACTATATAAATAAGGTGGGCGACCCAGCCTATGCCAAGTATCTTCCTACCGATATGAAGCAGATGAAGGTACAGGGAGAACCCCGTCTGAAGAGTCCGGAAGAGATGGTGAAGTATGTTCATAAGAACGATGCCCATCTGATGATTTCCATCTGGGCAAGTTTCGGTCCTTGGACAGAGCAGTATCGTGAACTGAAGAAGATGAATGCCCTCCTTCCTTTTGAAACGTGGCCAAGAAACAGTGGCGTGATGCCATACGATGTCTTCAATCCGAAGGCTCGCAACCTCTACTGGAAGTATCTTACTCATTTCTACCAGATGGGCTTTGATGCCTGGTGGACCGATTCTACGGAGCCAGACCATTTTGAGAAGCCGGGCGATGAGAACTATCAGACCTTCGATGGTTCATGGTTGGGCGTGAAGAACGCCTTCCCATTGTTGCACAACAAGAGCATCTACGAGCACCAGAGAGCGATGAAGGGCAACACAAAGCGTTCGCTCCAGATGACCCGAAGCGGCAGTCTCGGTATTCAGCATTATGGCACCATCTGCTGGAGCGGTGATGTGGTGGCTTCCTGGGACGAGATGAAGAATCAGATTCCATCGGGCTTGAACTTCTCGCTCTGCGGTATCCCATTCTGGAACACCGACCTGGGTGGTTTCTTCTACTGGGAGTTTGAACAGAATCCAAAGAACCCTGCCATTCAGGAACTGCAGACCCGCTGGATGCAGTGGGGAACCTTCATGCCATTGATGCGTAACCACTGTTCTTCGCCGATGGTAAGCGAACTGTATGAATTCGGAAAGCAGGGCGACTGGGCTTATGATGCTATGATTAAGGCCATCAAGCTGCGCTATCGCCTTTTGCCTTATATCTACAGTACGGCTGGCGACTGTGTACAGAATAGCGGAAGCATGATGCGTGCCCTGGTAATGGATTATGCGGCAGACAAGAAGGCTTCCCGCCTGAACGATGAGTATCTCTTTGGCCGCAACATCCTGGTGAAGCCGGTAACCGATCCTTTATACACCTGGAAGGATAAGGAAAAGAAGGGCCATACCATCTATCCTGATGTAAGGAAGGCAGCTGCGCCTGTGAATGTTTACTTGCCAAAGGGTAATAAATGGTATGATTTCTGGAGCAACACCCAGTATGAGGGCGGTCAGGATATCCAGCGCCTTTGTCCTATCGACATCATGCCTGTATTCATCAAGGCAGGTACCATCCTGCCATTCGGTCCTGAAGTGCAGTATAGTTCAGAGAAGCCTTGGGATGAGCTGGAAATCCGTGTCTATCCTGGTGCTGATGGCACATTTACGCTCTATGAGGATGAGGGCGACAACTACAACTATGAGAAAGGTAAATTCTCAGAAATCAAGTTTGTATGGAATGAAGCAGACAGAACCCTGAGCATCGCTCCACGCAAGGGTAGCTATAAGGGAATGCTCCAGCATCGCAGATTCCACATCGTGATGGTGGGCGCTGATTGCGGCGCAGGCGACCAGCCTATGCAGGCAAGCAAGAGCGTGGAATATGACGGAAAGGCTGTAAAGATACAGCTGTAAGTGTTACATCATATCATTAGTGTCCCGTTAAAATCGGGACGAAGTTAAATTTAATCAAATAGTCCCTCAAAGAGGGGATAATCGAGTTCTTTGACATCGTTGAAATTAGTCTTTTCGAAGAGATCTCTCAGTGTAGTCTTATCCGTAAGAGAGATAAAAGACTATATTTAAATAATTTCAAAGATCGATTAGTCCACTTTTACGGGACAGTAGTGATAAATAATAACATTATTAATTTTTTATTTAAGCAATGAAGAAACTTTTTTTTATGGCTGTAATTGCCATTTTTTCTTCGTCAGGCTTGCTGGCGCAGAAAATTGACTTCTATACCTCTGGTATAGTTAGGGTCACAAGAGATAATGGAGAGGATGCTTCTAAGAAAGTATCTCTGGTAGTCACTGCTACTCCTGAAAAAGTTGCAGTAGTAAAAAAATCAGAGGATGGTAAAACTGTATATACTACAGACCAGCTCAAAGTCACAGTGGAAAACGGTAAGGTGTCTTTTGCCGACTCAAAAGGTAATCTCTTGATGACCGAAGGCGAATATGCTTTCACACCTCGCCATACTGGTCCTGACTGTAATTCATATAAGGTAAAGCAAACATTCTCGGTAGAACCTGACGAGGCTATATACGGTATCGGTATGCTTCAAAACGGCAAACTGAATCAGCGCGGCGAGCAACGTCGTATGGAACAGACTAATACCGAGGACTATTCTCACTTCTATCAGAGCATCAAAGGTTACGGCGTATACTGGGATAATTATTCCCCAACGTTCATATCGGTACCCGAAAAAGGCAAAGCCGATGACCTTGTTCTCGAATCGGAAGTCGGTGATATCATAGACTACTATTTCATCTACGGCGGCGACGCCGACGGTGTAATAGCCGGTATGCGTCATCTTTCTGGTAAAGTGCCTATGGCTCCCCTTTGGACCTATGGTTTTCATCAGAGCCGCGAACGCTATGCAACACAATCTGAATTACTTGAGGTTGTGGATAAATATCGCGACCTGAAAATCCCCTATGATGGTATTGTACAGGACTGGGAATACTGGGGCAATCCTTTCCTTTGGAATGCAATGGAATTCCTTGCAGAAGGTTTTCCCGAACCTCAGAAGATGATCGATCATGTACATGAGCAGAATGCTCATATAAGCGTATCTGTATGGCAGTCTTTTGGCATAGGTACAAAACCTTATCGCGAACTGGCTCGCAAAGGTCACCTGCTTGATTTTGAGACATTCCCTCCCAGTGGTCTCCCAGGCTGGCCTCCTCGCGATGATTATCCCAGCGGTTCAAGAGTCTATGACGCGTATAGCGCTGAAGCCCGTGACATATATTGGAAAAATCTCTCACGTCTCCACCGTATGGGCGTTGATTGCTGGTGGATGGACTCTACCGACCCCGATTTCTATAACGAAAACGACCGCGACCTTGATGTGCCAACGGCGCTCGGATCACTGCGATCGGTGCGCAATGCATATCCTCTTATGACTGTAGAGGGCGTGTACAACCATCAGCGCAATGTCGACAGCACCAAGCGCGCATTTATTTTTACGCGTTCCTATTTTGCAGGTCAGCAGCGCACAGGTGCCAATACATGGAGTGGTGACGTAGCTTCGACATGGGATGCAATGCGTAAGCAGATACCTGTGTGCCTGAACTTTACCCTGACAGCTAATCCAAATGTTCATTCAGACATAAGTGGTTTTCTTGCCTACGACTACAATACAAATGGTTGGGCTTCAGCAAAAGACAATCCTCAGTTCCGAGAACTATATGTAAGATGGATGCAGCTTGGCGCATTCATGACAATGATGCGAAGCCATGGTACAGGAGCTCCCCGTGAAATATATCTCTATGGAAAAAAGGGAGAACCTGTTTATGACGCCCTTGTAGATGCTGTAAAACTACGCTATCGTTTCCTACCGTATATATATAGCCACGCCTGGCAAGTGTCAAAAAATGATGATTCGTTCATGAGAGCTCTCTTCATGGACTTTAAAAACGATAAAAACACATGGGATATAAACGATGAATTTATGTTTGGCCGCAATGTGCTAGTTTGTCCTGTAGGCAGAGCGCTCTTTACTCCTGAAGAGATCGACAAATCCGGGAAATTTGCAGAAGTTGACTGGAATGCCACCAAGACCTATGATGTATATCTTCCCGAAGGAATACGCTGGTATGATTTCTGGACAGGAGATTTATTTGACGGCGGGCAGACTATTGCTGCCGATGCACCTATTTCAAGATGTCCGTTATATGTTAAGGAGGGTAGTATTCTCACATTAGGTCCTGACGTACAGTATGCCAATGAAAACAAATACGATAATATTGACATAGTCGTATATCCCGGAAAAGATGCTTCTTTCCTGCTTTATGAGGACGAGGGTGACAATTATAATTACGAAAAGGGCAAATATTCAACTATTCCCTTGAAATGGAATGATAAAGCCAAGAGGCTTACAATAGGCAAACGCAGTGGATCTTTTGACGGCATGCCTCTCTCTCGCAAGTTTAATGTAAAGATTGTCGGTGATGATAAAGTCAGAGAGATACGCTACAAAGGAAATCAGATTTCAGTGAAATAAGCCTCTGACTTCATTTAATCTTTAAAAGGGGGATACGGGAATACTTATCCCCCTTTATGTTTACAGCTAAATTTATGAATGCAAAATTTATGAATATATTAAGATATATTTTCTCAATTTATGTGGTTATGCTTACACCGGCATTGGTAATCAATGCCAAATCAAACATTACTGCAATAAACTCTACGCAAAGAAAACAACTGATTGACGATGCGTGGCTATTCACCCTTGTACAAAACGATAAAGGAGAGCAGGTGCCAACCAGTTTCCAGATGGTTGATCTACCTCATGACTGGAGTATATTGAATGACTTTACCGAAGACGCTGCCATGGGTAATGACGGCGGGTACCTTCCTGCAGGTAAAGGTTTGTATAAGAAAACATTGGTAGCAACATACGATGATATAAGCAAAGGTAGACATCTGCTGTATCTTGAGGGAGCGTATATGGACGCCCATGTCTTTGTAAACGATTCATTAGTAGGCCATAGACCATATGGATATTCATCTGTGTTATATGACCTTTCCTCATATCTCAAACCGGGCGAGAATGAGCTGTCGATTTCTGTAGACAATTCACAACAAAGAAACGCACGATGGTACACAGGTTCGGGAATATATCGTCATGTGTGGCTGTTGAATCTGCCAAACACGCATGTGAAGCCATGGTCGGTTTATATCACCACGCCCAAGGTAGAGAAATATAGATCCACAGTCAAGGCTTCGTTTGATGTAAACGGTCAATCCGACGGATTCACAGCAAGTGTTTATATAAAGAATTCCGATGGCAAACTGCTATATGAAACCAATACTCCTATAAACAGTGAGTCGAACAACGTAGAGTTTAAAGATGTCCCCTTAGAGCTTTGGGATATTGACACTCCATATATTTACACGTTGGAAATTTGTCTTAAAGACAAAGATGGAAACATGATTGATACTGTTGACGAAACTTTCGGCGTGAGAAAGATTGAATACTCGGTATCTGAAGGGTTCAAATTAAATGATAGACCAGTATTGTTGACTGGTGCGTGTGTACATAGTGATAACGGACTTATCGGAGCAAGAAGCTATGACGCTGCAGAAGCCCACAAGGTTAAAATGCTTAAGGAGGCTGGATTCAATGCCGTTCGTACGAGCCATAACCATCCAGCACCGTCATTTCTTGACGAGTGTGACCGTCAGGGAATCCTCGTTATTGACGAAGCTTTTGATGGATGGCGTTGGGAGAAAAGACCGTTTGATTATTCCAAACACATTGATCAGTGGTGGGACGCCGACCTTAAGTCTCTCGTGCTCCGTGATAGAAATCACCCGTCCATAATATGCTGGAGTATCGGCAATGAAGTAATAGAGCGTAAGCAGATTGAAGTAGTGAAGACTGCTAAAAAACTTGCTGACCTTTGCCGGGAACTCGACCCGGCACGTCCTGTGACAAGTGCTCTGTGTACCTGGGACAATGAGTGGGACATTTTCGACCCTTTGGCAGCCGAACTTGACATAGTAGGTTATAATTATCTAATGCATAAGGCCGAAGATGATCATAATCGTGTGCCCGACAGAATCATGTGGCAGACGGAGTCTTATCCCCACGATGCTTTTGACAACTGGAGTAGAACTGCGAACCTTCCTTATGTTATAGGTGATTTCGTATGGACCGGAATTGACTATTTGGGCGAATCAGGAATAGGAAAGTATTATTATGCAGGTGAAAATAATACCGAATTTTTTGTAAGTGCTCAATGGCCCTGGCATTCTTCATATTGTGGAGATATCGACCTGATATGGCAGCGCAAGCCTATATCTCACTATCGAGAAATTCTTTATAGTGATAAGCCTTCATTATTCATGTATGTGAAAGAGCCAGAGGGGTATTATGGCTCTATAAATGAAAGTATGTGGGGAACTTATCCTTCATGGGAAAGCTGGACATGGCCCGGATATGAAGGCAAATCTATAGAAATAGAAGTTATTACCAAATTCCCTGCTGTAAGACTTTATGTGAATGGCTCAGAATATGATACCAAAAAAGTAACATATGACACAAGGTATAAAGCAGTATTCAGCGTGCCCTATGAGGCGGGTAATATAAAAGCTGTAGCCCTGGATAAAAATGGCGATGAGACTGATTATTTATCAATCATGGAAACAGCCGGGAATCCAGCGGCTGTCAAGCTTACCGCAAATAAAAATATCCTTACAGCGAACAATCAGGATCTTATATTTGTGTTGGCAGAGGTCGTTGATAAAAATGGGAATTTAGTCCCTATTGCCGACAATGAAATAACTTTTTCAGTGCTTGGTGAAGGAGAATTGATTGGATCTGGAAGTGCAGACCCCAAATCAACTCAGGGCTATCATCGCCCAAACCATAAAGCATGGAAAGGGAAAGTCGGTGCTGTAATTAAGTCTACCGGTAAGCCCGGTAATGTTATTATTAAGGCTGAAGCCAAAGGTCTTAAGGTTGCACAAATAAAACTCAAGTCACAACGTCAGAAATGAAAGCTATATCTGTGATAATGTCTTTAATCATTATCCCTGCAATGGGAGTTAAGGCAGAGATGCCTATATATCAGAATGATTCATATCCAATAGAGGAACGTGTGGAAGATGCTCTGTAAGCATCCCAAATTTGACGTATTTTAGGAGTGCAAAGAATGTTGTACCTTTGCACTCCTAAATATTTAATTGATAGGGTGTCCAGTTTGTTGTACCAATTTTAGCTCACTTTCCTAAGCGTTTTGGTTCGTTCTGTAACCCAGTTTTTGGACAAATGCTCGGTTGACCAAGTACTGATGTACTTCAGTTTAACATTTACAATGCGCTCTTTGAAATTAATTGTTTTTGTAACGGATTCGTTCGAGACTTTTGGATATAACGATATCGTCAGAACAAAAGACGTTACACCGTACAGCTTGTTCGGTGACTTTTTGCTCTTATAGATGCCAAAAGTAGATTCAATGATGTCGGATGATATATTGATGCTCTATGAGGATGAGGGCGACAACTACAACTATGAGAAAGGTAAATTCTCAGAAATCAAGTTTGTATGGAATGAAGCAGACAGAACCCTGAGCATCGCTCCACGCAAGGGTAGCTATAAGGGAATGCTCCAGCATCGCAGATTCCACATCGTGATGGTGGGCGCTGATTGCGGCGCAGGCGACCAGCCTATGCAGGCAAGCAAGAGCGTGGAATATGACGGAAAGGCTGTAAAGATACAGTTGTAAGATTATAGACCAAAGGGGAAAGAATAGGTTTTCTTCCCCTTTGGTCTTAATAAATCACTAAAATAACCAGTTGCCAAGTAATAACATCTTTTACAAATATTTACTAAAAACATATTAAAACACACTAATATTCAACAAAATAACATCAGGTTCATAGTTTTATCCATATCTTTGCAGAAAAATAGAACATAACTATGATAATATTTACCAATACGATCATATCGAATCAAAACAGATGTAATGTCCCCCATTACATCCTCAACTGCAGTCTTCGGAAATAATACCTATCTTGCTTGAGATAACATATGTGGGTGCCGAGTCTATCAAACTCTTCGGCGAAGAATACTTCGGTATCATTTCCGCCATTCTCACCTTGCTGATTCTGGTGCTTTCAGAAATCATCCCGAAGACCATCGGTGCTTCTTACTGGCGCTCGCTGGCAATTGCATCACGCAAGAAAACCGCCTTTTTCATTCTACATGGCAATAGAGAATACATACCCTATCGCTGAGATGAGATTTATGTTCTTTTTTGTTGAGTTGAGATTTATGTTCTTTTTTGTTGAGTTGTTTTATAACCCGAAATTGATATTCTATTTTACTTCTTTCTTCCCTGGGGTTACATCTTTCTGAAGAGAGAATACAACAGGGATGGTATATTTTACGTTTACCGGTTTACCATCCTGTGTACCAGGAGTCCAGTTAGGCATCGCCTTCACAATTCTCAAAGCTTCGGCATCCAGTTCTGGATCTACAGATCTTGCAATTCGGGCTTCGGTAACGCTACCATCCTTCTGAATGACAAAGGTTACAATCACACGGCCCTGCTTTTTGGCTTTGACAGCGGAAGCCGGATACTTGATGTTTGCAGCCAGATACTTCATCATTACTCCCTGACCACCAGGAAATTGCGGCATTGTCTCTGTTACGTCATAAACCACATTCTTGGTTGTATCGGCTGGGGCTGTCGCATCAGAAGCCTTTGCTTCCGACTTCTGTTCAGCTTCCGACTTTGCCAATTCAGCAGCCTTAGCTTCTTCTGCCTTTTTGGCTTCTGCGGCAGCTTTTGCTTCTTCAGCCGTCGGATTCGCCACAGCCACATCAGCATTCAGAGCATGCTCAGCCTTCTGCTGAACCTCGGCTACTTCCGGAATCTGCTCGCCAATCTCACGAGCCACACTCTCGATGTTGCTTACCATAAGCAACGCTCCTGCTAAAGGTGCGAAAAGGAGGTACTTCGCCTTGCCTATTTCACTTGTTCTACGTTTGTTCATCATTTTAATTCTTTTTTTAAGAGGTAATAAATTAAAATTATTAGCAATCTTGGTCGATTCATTCGGCTGTCGATATGCCAAACCTAGAAGGTGATACTGATAGGATTTGCGCGCGTTACCATCAGATAATACACTTTCATCGGCTAAATATTCCAAATTCATTCTTACTTCCTGCTTCATCAGCCAGGCAAACGGATTAAACCAGCAGGCGATGGAGAAAAGCTCGGAGAAGAGGGTATCCAGGGAATGGAGACCCGAAACATGGGTGCACTCGTGAACCATCACTTCGTGCAACTGCTTGCCCTCCAGGGTAGATGGATACATAAACACCCAGCGGAAGAAGGAGAACGGACTCCCCTCGCCTCTGAGAAGATGTACCGTAATGCCTTCCACCTCCTGCTTCCGGGAAATAGCTGCAAGGCGGATGATACTGAAGAGCTGCCATACCAAACGCAATGAGAGAACGGCAACTCCTGCCCAATAGATGCCCAGCAGCATATCTATCCAGGTTATGCTGGGAGCCTGAGCCTTTACAACCACCACGGGATAAAACGTGTCGGCATATACATTCGCCATACTCGCCATCGTTGGTGTATCGCGCACCCAGTATTCCAGATTGAGTGCCGGAACCATCAGGGCAACGGCATAGATGAGCCAGAGGGTAAGGCGGCGAAGACCGAAGAAAGTATCGCGGCTCACCGTGAGGCGATAAAAGCCATAAAGGAGCATCAGGGCTACATTGATTTTTATAAGATATATTGCCATACAGTTTCGATTTTTGTTTGAAATGAACTTAATAATTATTCTTCCGAAAGCTTGATTTATTCTTCAAAGTTCTCGAGTCATTCTTCCGAACTCTCAATTTCACGGATGATATCCTTGAGGTCCTCGGGACTGATTTTCTCGTCCTTGGCAAAGAAGGAAACCATTTCCTTGAAGGAATTCTTGAAGTAATTGCTCACGAAACCCGACAGGAACTTCCGCTTGTAATCGCTCTCGGCAATGAGTGGAGAATAGACATACCCCTTACCATCCCGCTCCGCCTTGACATATTCCTTGCGCTTCAGATTGTTCACAATAGAAGCCACCGTAGTATAAGGTGGACGAGGTTCTGGCAACAGTTCCATAATCTGTTTCACGGCACATCGTCCCAATCGCCATATCCGAAGCATAATATCTTCTTCCTGATTCGTCAGCTTTTCCATATTTCTATCTTTATTCTTTTAAATTCAACATTCTTGTTTCTAAATCACGCTGCAAATCTACGAACTTTTCGTATAAACACAAAACAATCTACGTTAAAAAACATAAATTCAGCTATATTTTAACGTTTTACGAGCTTTTCGTAATACTAAAACATAGAATATTACGAGTTTATCGTAGATTACATATAAAAAGAACCAATATATAATAATATACGAGAACACATAAGTTTGTACAATATCACATATCAAAAACCAATTGTTTTATTTATCTTTGCATAAGATAAGCTGCACTCGGCAATTTGTAAGCAAGCTTACATTGCGCTCGTTTGCATTATCTTTGCAAAAGAATTGCAAACGTAGAATATATAATAAGGTATAAATATGGTAATGAAGAATCCTTTTGTCACAAATGGTTACGCCGGTCCGGAATACTTCTGCGACCGTGTGGAAGAAACCCAGCACATCACAGAGATGCTGACCAATGAGAATAACATGGCTCTGATTTCCCCTCGACGCATCGGAAAGACAGAGCTGATTCACCATTGCTTTGCCCAGCCAGTCATCCAAAAAGATTATTATACTTTTATCATAGACATCTATTCAACCAATTCCGTCAGCGACCTGGTCAATATGTTCGGCAAAGCCATCATAGACGCACTTCGCCCTAAAGGCAGAAGTGCTTGGGAGAAATTCCTAATGGCACTCTCTTCTCTCCGTTCAGAAATCTCTTTCGATATCAACGGGGCTCCAGTTTGGGGAATAGGCATCGGCAACATGGTGAATCCGGAAATTACGCTTGATGAGATATTCGCTTATCTCAACCAAGCCGACAAGCCATGTCTTGTTGCCATCGACGAGTTTCAGCAAATCACCAACTATGCCGACAATCGCATAGAGGCATTGCTCCGTACCTATATCCAGCGATGCACCAATGCCCACTTCATCTTCTCGGGCTCTCATCGCCATCTGATGGCAGAAATGTTCACATCTCCTGCCCGTCCATTCTATCAGAGCGTAACGCTGATGAACCTAAAGCCACTGGATATTGAGAAATACAAGGAGTTTGCCACTGCCAAGTTCGAGGAGCGCAACAAACATATAGATACTGCCATTATCGGAGAACTCTTCGCCCGTTTCGGTGGTGTCACCTCATATATCCAGCGAGTAATGAATGTCCTCTTCCTCAAGACTCCCGAGCAGGGTACCTGTACTCTGGATATGGTAGATGACGCCATCAACTACAATCTCAATATGGCATCAGACACCTACGAGACCCTTCTGCGCCAGATGCCGGAAAAGCAGCGCAATGTCTTCATCGCCATCTCTGCAGAGGGCGAAGCCAGAAGCGTAAAGAGTGGAGCCTTCGCCAAGAAATATCATCTCCCGTCGCCAAGTTCTGTAAATTCCGCTCTGAAAGGATTGTTGGAGAAGGATTTCATCACCCAGAAGGATGATGCCTACGTGGTATATGACAAGTTCTTCGATTTGTGGCTGAAGAAGTATCTGAAATAGTATAAGGTGATTCCAATATTTTTTGTTACCTTTGCACCCAAATTTAAATACATATTTTAACATGGCTATCATAAAGACTGTAGAGGGAAAGACTCCCCGATGGGGAAAGAATTGTTTTATCGCTGAGAATGCCGTACTGACAGGTGACTGTATTCTTGGCGATGACTGCAGCATCTGGTATAGTGCGGTATTGCGCTCTGACGTGGATGCCATCAGATGTGGAAACAGAGTGAATGTACAGGATTGCGCCTGCATCCATCAAACCGGTACGATGCCTTGCATCTTGGAGGATGATGTATCAGTGGGACATGGTGCCATCGTCCACGGAGCGACAGTTAGAAAAGGGGCACTCATCGGAATGAATGCCACTGTGCTTGACAAGGCTGACATTGGAGAAGGGGCTATTATTGCTGCAGGTGCTGTAGTTACCCATGGCATCAAGGTTCCTGCACATGAGATTTGGGCGGGTATTCCAGCCAGGAAAGTGAAGACCTGCGCTCCAGGACAAGCCGAGGAGTTTGCCAAGCATTATTCCGGATACATCAAAGGCTGGTATCTTAAGGAAGATAAATAATCACTTTATGATTATCATAAAATGAGAATAAAACGCAATTTTTTATCTTTTATAGAAGATAAAAGCAAAATATTTAGGATTTTCATCCTTTATAAAAGATAAAAATCGTATATTTGCAGAAAATTTCATTTATAAGTGATAAAAATATGGCAACTATTATTCGTCAATCATATATCGACAAGATAGAAAAGTATCTTGGAAAGGAGACCATCATCGTATTAGTAGGTCAACGTCGTGTAGGAAAAAGCTGCATGATGAAGATGATTCGTGACCGTAAAATGGCAGATGACGACAATAATATCATCTATATAGACAAGGAGAAAAGAGAGTTTGACTACATTCAGACCTACCAGGATCTCAACGACTATATCGGACAGCACTTTTTATCCGATAAACATAACTATATCCTTATCGATGAGATACAAGACATCAGGGAATTTGAACGCTCCATTCGAAGTTATCGCACAGAACCCAACACCGACATTATCATCACAGGTAGCAATGCTCGCATGCTGAGCAATGAACTGAGCACACTCATCGGTGGCAGATATAAGGAAATCTATATCCAATCGCTGAGCTATAACGAGTTTCAGGAATTTCATCAACTATCAGATAATGACGAAGCACTTGCTCTGTACATTCAGTATGGTGGCCTGCCTGGTCTGGCAAAGATAGGGCTTGAAGAGGATGATGCACGTGAATATCAAATGGATATTTACCATACCGTCTTACTTAAGGATGTCATTATGCGCAACCAGATAAGAAACGTGCCATTCTTAGAGAATTTAGTACGTTTCCTCGCAGACAACACCGGTAAGTTGATTTCCGCCAACAGTATCGCCAAATATATGAAATCACAAGGCGAATCTATAACGTCCACAGCTATCATCAATTACATATCCTTCCTTTGTGAAGCCTATATCCTACACAAGGTGAACCGCTATGACATCCACGGCAAACGTATCTTTGAAACCAACGATAAGTTTTATTTTGAAGACAACGGCATTAGAAATGCCATTGCCGGAGGAACACGTGAAGGAGACATTGAGAAAGTGATAGAGAATATCATCTATCAGAACCTCATACGCTTGGGCTATCAAGTATATGTAGGACAACTGCAAGCTGGAGAAATCGACTTTGTATGTACCAAACCAGGCGGCGAACGCATCTACGTGCAAGCTTCCTACATCATAGCCGACGATGCAACCAGAGAGCGTGAGTTTGGCAATCTCCGTTCCATCAAAGACAACTATCCGAAGTACGTTATCTCCATGACTCCTCTGCTCACCAAAAATGATAATGACGGAATCACGCACCTGCATCTTCGCAAATTCCTGACAGAAGGAATATAAATAACAGGAATTTCTCAGATTGGGCACACAGTGTGTTCCCGATCTGAGGATTCTTTTATTCCTCCCCATTCAGGCATTCGCCCGTCTCATAACTCTTCGTCATATCCTTTAAGATATCAATCATCTCCTGCCTCAAGTTCTCGGGCTTCAGCACGATAAGGTTTCTGCCATGCCATAACAGTTCCTGAAGGAAATCACGGCTGGGGCGGACGGTGAGGGCATATTCCCGATACATTCCATCTTTCGACTCCTTCACTTTCTGCTGACTCTCGTGCAGCGGAACCTCCTCGATATAATTGTATTCCGGATAGAAGGCACGGATGCGGATTTTCTCCACGGGCACATCTTCCATCCGATAGATGCCAAAGCAATCTTCATAATAATTCTCTGGAGTCAGGAACTTCTTCATCTTTGCCGGCAACGGATGCTTCTCGCAAATAAGCTTAAGGAAACTGATGCGGTCAAAAGGAAGACAGCGAACGAGCTTCCTCTCATCCTGTTCAGCACTTGAATTGGCTTTCCCTTCGAACGCCGAACGTTGTTTCTTAACTCCCACAACGTACCATCTCTGCTTGTAGTATCTCACGAAAGCCGGTTGTAGCACGATATCGCTCTCTGCTCCGAACCCCGAAACATACTTAAACTTCAGCAGATATTGCTTATCAATCGCTGCAAGAATATCATCCAGATATTCCGTGTTGTATGGCGGCGTATCAAGCATCACCTTGTTATGAAATTTCAGCATATCACCTAACGAAGCCAGCCGCAGGGAACTCAGCATCCATTCCGTCACATCATCATTAGCGATCGGATCACGCTTCAGATAATACCGATAGCCGTCGCTCTTGTCGCATTCCACAGTAATACCAAACTGCGACTGGATATTTTCACGATAACGATGAAAGGTACGTTTGTCCAGCTCATCCTCATCCTGATTAGCGTTGGCATCACGCCACTCATTAGCAATCTCCTCAAAGGTAAGATGCTTACGATCCAAGAGGCCTATCAGCCAACTATAGAATTTTACACGATTGTCCATTATCTCTAAATATTTACAAGAAATGCCTAAAAAGAAAAGGAGAAAAGATAGCCAACAAAATGGTAATGCTAAATGCTGGCGTTTCTGACTTTTGTCATATACCAATGCGCGATACACTTGTGCCCGATGCTTGAAATGAACTGTGAACAAACTCGTCTCTTTGCATGAAACACATGAATTTTTAATAATGCTAACACAGACCTATTGCCTGATGTCAGTTTCTTGCTGCCTCTATCTTTTCTCCGAAAATTTTAATCTACTCAATGAAAATTTCAATCCTCGCTCCATTATCGGGGCAAGTCTTGCAAATCTACCAAATCTACAGTCCAGTTCAAACTCTGAATTTTCAGGTCGAGCTCCCGATACTGCTTGGCATAGGTATCAGCCTCCTTGCGAAGAACCTTTATATCTATGGTTCTAACATATTTCAGTTCGTTTCTGCCAAAGCGAGTATCGTTGGCAGCTACGTAGTTCACCACCTCTTTCAATGCCTTGACACGCATCGACAAGACGTCTCTCTTGGCTATCAATCGAGTCAAGGAGTCTCCGTCCTGAACTATCTGAACGTTGGTGATGTTAATACGATAAACCAGATCTTCCAACTGAACGAGTACGTCATCCAGTTCCTTGTACAGTTCCTCCACGTTATCGCAAGGTTCATCGCCCTCCTGTACCTTGGCGCTTTCCTTGATACGTTCTTTCAGTTGAGCCACTTTCTTCTGCAAATCGGCTCTGATGCTCAATGCTTCTGCTAACTTCATAATCTTCTATTTTTATATATGACGTTCTAATTTTATTTTTATTGCATCACAAATTATTTTTCACCTTTCCAAACAAGGCACACCCTCAGGCCAATGAGGGTCATTCTCGTTTACATCAGGATAATGAATATCTCGCTGCTCTGACACGCTGCGCTCATAATTCAATTTCACATTAATAGTGAAATCATCCATACGAAGAATGTCTGGCAGGCACCAAGGCTCATGAGTATGCAAGGCATGCATCGCATAACAGATACACAAATGGTCGTACGCCTTGTTGTGCAGATAGCCTTCCGCCCACGACGTGCCATCGTCGAGCGTATCAGTCAACTCTCTCAACGTATCCTCTTCGTTGCCGAAAAAGTTGGCAGACGCACCATTCACGATGGTATCCATCTTGCAATGTCCTGTACTGAGCAACTCATCTGTCAGATGAATCATATAGTCGAAGTCGGAACCGTAATAGTCATCATTCTCCAGATGCAAGACCGAGTCTTTGTCAGCATACTCGAATCGAAGCGTACTGTCCAAGTCGTAGCAGAAACGGTCGTCCACCTTGTATGGCGAACGGTAGAGCGTAAGCCAAAGGTTACGGCACTGCTCAAAACACTCCAAGGTGAGCTTGTAGAGTTTGTCGTTCAACTTGCTCAATCGTTCCACCTCGGCAGCAGTAGGATGAAGCATCATCTCATCGAGCGTCACCTCACGAAGCCCGAGCAAATCGTCCAGCAAATCCCGCTCCGTATCACTGAAGTTACGGAAGAACCAACCTGGATTATTATCCTCACAATTCACCACCTTCTTGATACGACGTTCCACATCTTGTATGATGGCACGCTTATCCTCTATCGTAGACTTTTCTCTTATAAAGTCTACAAATTTGAAGTTAGGCTCCGAACTATAGCTACGGTTGTTCTCAACTTCATCAATCAGTTTTTTCCATTCCTTTTCCATTTACTTCCTCTTTAAAGATTACGTTTCCTTTTTTCCATTGATACACCTCTCGCTCATACTGCAGCCAGACATGTACATAGAAGTCATCCATGCGGAGAATGTCTGGCAACGAATAATATTCATGACTATGTAACGAGTGCAAGAGATGGCAGATACAAAATCTGTCGAAAGCCTGATTGTCGAGATAATCCAAATTCCAGTTGGTCCCATCATCAGCCACCAAAGGTTCACCCACATAATACCGCCCACTATCCCTAAAATTGCAATGAAAATGGAGCATATACTCGAAGTCTGAGCCATAATAGTCATCATTATCCATCTTGAGGACGGAATCCTCATCATTATAACAGAAACCTACGTGTTCTTCTACATCATAGCGGTCGTCGTCAGCTTTCAGATGAGGAGAATGCAGTAAAGACTGCCATAGGTTGCGCCCTTGCGCAAAAGCATCCTTCGACAACTCACGGAGTTTGTCATTCTGATGTCCCAAACGCTCGATTTCTTCCTCTGTAGGATTTAACATCATCACATTGAGAATCTTTACCCGAGTACTCCAAAGGGAATCAAGCACCTCCCGCTCCTGTTCACTGAACTTACGGAAGCGGAAACTCTTGTCCGCATCATAACGGGCAATCATCTTGATGCGACGCTCTACTTCTTGTACAACTCTGCGCTTGTCCTCATCCGACGCTTCGCCCACATACTCCATCAAAGCGAAGAAAGCCTCCGTTTCAAACGGATCTTTCTCAATTGTATTGATAAGTTGAATCCATTTTTCCTTCATCTTCACCTACTATTTCACCATTACTAACTTCTATTATCTTATCATCGCCAAAGCTTCCTCCCCGTACCTTGTAAGGAGAGTTTCGCTTCAACGTCTTCTCCAAATACTCCAAGTCCTTGGGACGAAGGTGAGTGAGAGCGAAATCCACCTCATTCAGTTGCGACTGATTGCTCAAAGCGAGATGCTGAAGATTGTGACACATGAAGATGTCCAAGCGACGCAACTTGTCGTTCTTACTCAAATCCAAAGACACCAAATCTTCGGATCCATCAATATGCAACTCCTCCAAGAGAGGATTGGCAGAGAAATCCAACTTCTCGTTTCTTATCTCGTGGAAGTCAATGAACTCCAGCAAAGGATTCTTGCTCACGTCGAGTTTCTCCTCGCCATACCCAGAATAGCCCAAGATACGCAAGTTAGGACATTCCGTGAGAATCACATCTAAGGTTTTCACCTCGAACATGCCACATCCATTAAATCCGATAATGGCATCCTCCTCTTCCGAACAGATGGTAATGGTGTAGTACATGCCCTTCTCAGGATAGGAATGACCTGCCTCTACCCACGCCAACTTTTCGGAAGCAGGTTTCTGTTTACCTGTCACGACCTGTACCTTTCCATCGCCCCAAGCGATTCTTGCCTTACTACCTTTCTTCAGCATCAAGTGCAAGCCTACGGTCTCCCCCATTGTCCAGTCCAAAGTCTGGATATTGATTGTAATCTGTGCCATAATTCCTTGTTTTATGTTTACAGCTGCAAAGGTACAGGTCAGGTGTGTCAAATCGTGACGCAAGCGAGAAAATTATCTCAAAAATCTTTGTATCACCTTGTACCAATAGTCCCAGGAATAGCCTACGGAAGGATGATTCACCACAAGAGCCTTAACATGCTTGCCACCAGGCATCATGTAGAAGCCATTAGGCACCCAAGTGCCTTCCACTTCCATGTCATTGCAATCCACCCAGTGAACATCAGAAATTTGCTCTTGGCGCCAGTGACCGCCAGGTAAATTGTTCCAAAGCCTCTTACCCCATACAATGATGTACTGAGGCTGATACTTTTCGATGACCTCAAAGAAAGCCTTCCCAGCCTGGTGATATTGCTCGGCAGTGCCAGCCTCGCGAGGGCCACCCATCGCCACTTGCAGATAGTTGAAGAAGATGACCGAATTCCAGATCTTCAGCCTCATTGCTTGATTGGTCTCCTCTCCCACTAACGAACGCTCAAACTTCAAGAAAGTCCGCATCCAGTTCTGCCGTTCCTTGTTCTCATTGAGATAATCATCAAGCACCTGCTGCGTAAAGTTCATACACTCCCGATGTAGCTGGCAGTCGCCACAATCCGTACAACTCTCATCACAATAATGACTCTCGCCCAATATCATGATTCGCTTGCCGAATATCCCCCCATTGGCATAATCCTTGCCAACGAAAGGCTGAAAGAAAATGTTGCTATTCATATTTTAAAATAATGAAACAATCCAATTTCCCAAGCGAATGGCCCATGAAATCACCACATAAATCAACCAGCAAAGCACGACGATGAACACAGCCGTCCAGAATGCCTTCTTGTTCACCTTATTGACAATCTCCTTATCATCCTCGATATAGCCTGTAATCAGCTTCAAGTTTTCTACATACGAACGCTTGAATACATCCAGCACATCACCTATATAGAAAGGTATGGCACCTATCAGCACATCCATCAAGATATTATAGATGACAGCCAAAGTCAGCGGAATCGACTTAACCACGCAAAGACTGTAATAGATGAAGGGAACGCAAACACGCTCGTCAAAGCATCACCGATACCGACAGGAAGGATGAAACCAAGGATAGGATCCAAGAACCACTTGTCCATATACTTTGCCGTACCTACCATCAGACGATAAGATGGCATGTTCATCATCTTCTCACGCTTTGCAGCTTTTTTATTAACCATACTGTTCATCGTATTTATTTATATTTATTCTTTATCACTACCCACAAATGCCGATGCCTTCATAAAAGAGAAGGTTGCATCAACGAGCCAACCGATGCACGAACCGACTGTAGCTATCCACCAGGCAACAAGATAACCTGTAGTACAATTGGTAGCCTTGAAAAGGACATCGCCGTCAAAGAGATGCCTCACCAGATTAGGCAGGAAGAACAATCCATGCGCCAAACCAGCTTGCCATCCATACAATTCCGTACCATTGATGTTGACAAACAGTATCGCTGCCACCAATACAACTATCGGTCGCCAGGGCAAAAAGATGTAGACCATAGCTAGATACCCCAAAATTCTATCCATATCTTCTTTTATATTTTATATGTCTAAACACTAACCAACCATAAAAGCCACACATTACAGCCATGACATAGAACAAGAGGGAAACTAAATTCGACCATTTACCTTCCACACCCACAACATAGAATCTATCTTCTATATGTTTGGGCACCACATCTAGTGCTCCTATAGACAAACCCAAGAAACACAAGACTAAAACTACAGCCAACCCCAATTTTATCTTTGCATTCATACTCCTTAGAACAAATGAAAACGTTTATACTCTTTTCTCTGTATATACTAATTAAAGTGTACAACTCCAAACCGATTGCAAAGGTATGCTTAAATAATCAAACAACCAAATAAAATCCATAAATTCATCTGTTTTGCTCATTAAATTTCTTAGTTTCTTTTAATCTGTATGACTCTCCATTCATGTTTACCAAGAAAGCATTGTGTGTGAGTCTGTCGACCAGAGCAGTCACCAACACCTTATCCTTTATGATTTTTCCCCATCGATCAAAGGCGAGGTTTGTCGTAATGATGGTGGACTTGGTGTCAGCCCTAAGCGAGAGGTGGTTGAAGAGTAGCTCTCCTGCCTCCTTATCACATGAGACATACCCGAATTCGTCACAAACGACAAGGTCATACTTTTTAAAACGCCCCTCCAGCTGATGCAAAGTCTTTGCAGACTTGCATTCCTTGATTTGCGTAATGAGGTGTGGCACGGACGTGAAGAGCACGTGCATCCACTCCATGCATGCCTTTATGGCCAAGGCTGTCGCTACATGTGTCTTTCCCGTACCGGGATTTCCATAAAGGACGACATTTCTGTGCTCATGTATGAAGTCCAGCATTTCCAACCTTGGCAACAAGTGCTTGATTCCATCAGGCAACTCGTTCCTGTCCAGCTGCTCCAGACAGGTACACTTTTAAGTTAGAATCTACTCTTTTCTCCAATCTTCAAACTCTTTATCAGTAGGCTTACCAAAAGCTGGATACATCTTGTTATATTCAATCTCCGTATGAGTAGGTTTCTCATTGAGATAATCCTTCAAGGAATCCTTCTGCACCTGAAATCTACTCGATTCCACAAAGATCAGGCTCTTGTGAATCCTCGTCTTGGCACGCTCCTCCATCCATTCTCTGCCTTTAGCGAGAGAAGACATATACCAATATCTCGTCTCAGCCCAAGCATTCCTTGTAGGTTGCGCAGTACCATGAATGAAGTCACGATAAACGGGAAGCGAGAGACCAGTTAGCCAACAAACCAGGACCGAATCCCCCTTTGTCATTAACGTCATGTCCGACAACATCTGTTGCATGGTCATCTTCTCCGACTTCCGCCAAAGCATCCTCCTATCCATATATTCATTCTTCTCAGCCTCCTTCTTCTTTTGCCAACAGCCATGAGGGTTCAAGAAGAACCAATAGCCAAATAACACTACCAGCACGGCACTCATTACCGCAGCCAACCAACACACTCTTTTCTTGATATTCTTTTCCATAATTTCTATCTTTTATTTGTTATTACTCACAAAACACTTACATATCCATCATATCATCATTGACATGGTAAGTATCTTCACTAAAGCTTTTCTCGCACGTAATGGCTGTTCTGCTAACAAAGTTGTTCATTCTCACAATATCTGGAATACTGTAAGGCAAAGAACAATGCAAAGCAAGTAGTGCTGGACATATCTTGATCTTTTCAAAAGCTGGAGTAAAGAGCACACTTTCATCCCAACTAGTGACCTCAGATGGCAAATCCTCCGCAGCCCAACCTTTATCTACAAGAGCATCCAATATCAGCTTTTTCTTCATCAAGTTATTGTCAAACAGATTTATCTGTTCACCAAGAGTGTAAATCAGCCGATGTATGAAAGGAAAAGCAGAACCATAGGCATCATCGTCTTCCAAAGCCAATACCGCCTGACAAGAATCAGCCTTATATTCTAATACATACTCCCCATATTGCAGGTAGTCATTCGCCTTAAAAGATGAAGAGTTCTGAACAGCATCCCACATTTCAGTACCTTGCTTCAAACATTCGGCCATCAGCATTGCCAACTTATCACTTTGGTAAGAGACACGTTCCACGTAATCCTTGCTTGGCTCACCCATTATCTGATCCATCAGATAACGTCGAGCTACAAGAAGCGAATATAGCGCAAACTTATCTTTATCACTTATCCTAACTGTAATATCTTCTTCCTCGAAGAAACCGATATCTTCTGCTATATGCTTGATTTTACGTTCTATCAAAGCTAATGCATCTTGTTTTTCAGAAAGTGATGTATTAGAATTGCTCACAAAATCGTACAAAGCATCTTCTGCCAAATCGCTCTCATGGTCATCCAACTCACAAAGTTGCCTTACTAATATGCTCACTAAATCTATCTTGCTCATAATTTATCCTTCTAAGTGTTCTACAAAAAACTCAAAAACTTATGCTTTACTGCGAGTATTCTCACTTAAAAAGCGAGAATACTCCACGTACAACGGAAGAACCAGCAAGGCCACCTGCAACTCCACCGACAAGTCCACCTATAACTGTTCCAACTCCAGGACAAACAAAAGTTCCTAACGCTGCGCCAAAGGTTCCGCCAGCATAGCCTGCACCAATTCCGGCTGCATTACTTGTTGTGTTTTCGGCAAACTCGCCAGCCGACATCTTTCCCTTACACATTTTCACTGCATCAGGTATCGTCTGTGCTGCCAGCATGATTCCACCTGTTATCATGTTAGTTCGCATACCCTTTGCGATTACATTCTTCGCAGCCTGTCCAACGACTTCCTTGCCAACTAACGCCGAAGCCGTCTTCTCGACAACAGTCTTCCCGACTTGAGTTGTTGTTGCAACATCAAGTATGGTCCTGGCAGAACTTGTTGCAGCCGATGCCATTGAACGACCGACAGTTGTACGGAGTAACTGTTGTGTTCCAACACCTACAACCAAAGAAGAACCTCCAGACTTGGCCATTTGTACAGACGCTGTTTTGAGGGCTTCACCATGACTTTTACCACTACGGATAGCACTGGCATATCCTAACACAAAGGAAAATCCACAAGTGATAGAGCAAGAAACCGATTGGGTCTTTACATCAAACTTAACAGAATCCAAAGTTCCAGCTTTGGCAATGTTCACAGCTTGATTGTAGGTACAATTGCCCTTAATGACTATATCTTTTGCCACTGCTGGGTCTGTTATACCTGGAACTTGACCAGAACGAATCTTATCAGCCATCAATCGAACACATTCATCGTACTGCTCCTTTGGAACTTCAAGTTTCATTCCACCATAGCGATACGAACCATCAGAAAAAGCAGCCCCTATAGTCTTAGATGGGGAAGAACAATACTTCGTCTGAATTTCGATACCATTGCTAATGCGATCTGCACCGTTAAGGCAGTTGTCACGACCAACCTGTTCTACTTTCTTTCCAGAAAGACGGTCTGCCATTGCATTAGCATCTTCTGCAGCCCAACCATGTCCTTGTTTGTTACGGTACTTTGGGTACTGCATATAGTTGTTTGTTGACTGAGCGCTACATGTTGCTGACGCACTATTGATTACTGTTTTATCACTTACTTTCTTCATATCTTTGATTTTTAAAGATTTTTTCAAAATATTACATAACTCACTTACCATCTTTTGCATGCTTCTACACAAACATCGTCTGTATAGAAGCGATGCAAAATGAGGGCATTAAAAGAATGTGTGTCCTCGCAACCAAGATGGAATTGTCTTAGAACAAACAAGCCCAATTCCTCCGATTACAGGAGTTGCAGGTACAAGCATTGCTGCTACTGCTAGACAAGAACTAGCCAACGCTACAGTTCTCAACACATTCTTACCATTGATGACACTTTCTTTTCTGTTGTTTTTTTTCATGACTTTGTTACTTTTGTGTCAGCTAAAGCAAGTAATTATTACCTACTATTCGCCAACGGTTTGATAAAATTGGAAATTAATAATAAATAAATATACACAACGCATCATGTGTTAGACAACATCAAATGTCAAGTCATGTTCACCATTCTGAATATATCCTCAATAAGTCAAAGATCTTTGCACTCCCTATGTTTGGAATTGCGCTGCAAAGATAGACAAACTTTTCAAGACGAGCAAGAAAAAATGAAAAAGAATTGGTTCCAAAAAGAAAGGAACCAATTCTTATAGTCTATTTCTGTTTTTTATATAAATCAGCAAGTGCTTCTACTCTTCTTTTGAACTTTTCTCGAACATTCTGTGGAGAGACTATTTCTAAACCTGCTCCCATTTGCAAGATGCGCCCAACAAATTCGTCATTCACTTCGACTTGAACAGAAAACTCTCCATACGTACCATCCGTATACTTACCAAAAGGTATTTCTACTTTTTGACTAAGATGTATTTTTTTTGTCTCCGTAAGCATAAACATATAATGATTGTGGGCCCGTATATGCACATTTACTACTTCTGCATTATCCGGATGAGTAACTCCAACCATATTCTTGAAATAATTTTCATAATAATGAGCCTGTGGTTCCACATAGGTTACCCCAGACGAGATTTCTCTTGGTCGAGCAACAATACGGTCGAGAGCAATATGATGCCGCCATACCTTTCCCTCATGATTTATTGTATGACCCAACAAATACCACCTACCATTGAATTCTTTTAAATAATGAGGAGAGACTATCAAAGACAGTTCTTTCTTAGTACTATCAGTATAATGTATATAACAGATAGCAAGAACTTGCTTCCTTTTTATTGCCTCATAAAGAAATGGAAGCAACTCTATATTGGTGAGATTTCTATCTTCACTTGCTTCTAATATCTGTTGACCTTTATTCTGCGTATCTTTAATCTCCAGTAAATCCCTACTATCTTTAAAGAAATAATCCAACCATGAAATTGGGAAGAAGCCTGCAGAATCTTGACAGAATTGCCAATACTGCTTTAAGTCACAGATGACTTTGGCTGTACGCAAGTCAGCCAAAGGATCATCATCTTTACCGATATAACGAATACGCTTATTTTTCGTTCCTTCCTCCAGAAAGCTTTCACATCCTAATCTTTCTATGATTTTATTACGTATATCAGAAAATGCTTTTTTAAGTTCACCATTTCCTTCACACTTAGAAACTCCACAAGGTAATTCTTCTGAAGAATTCAAGCCAAGATACTCTGCCATAACATCAGCATGAGTAACCCACTCACGACTTATAAATCGTTTGTAGGTTACTCGTGCAAACAGAGCATAATAGCTATCTCCATCAAAGGGATTTTTACGTTTCATCATTCGTCTTCTTTTAATTTGACATTTATTGCATACCAAACTTTTGCAATTGGATTCTTTTCATTTGGTTTACTTTTGGCCGTAAAAATAACTTTCTCATCTTCATAAAATTCATCCTTGGATTTTTCTATTCTTAACCAATAAGGATATACTGGAGTATCAATCATCATATGACCTTTATTTTTGACTATAACCCCTTCAAATTTGCCATCTTCAAAAATCCCCGATTTACCATTTATATTAGTTCCATGATACTTTTTCACAGAAGATCTGTTCTTATTTTTTTCATCAAAAGAAGTAACTTTAGAAAGATCTAAATACCCAACAGTTTTTACCCCAAAGGAACAATTTGGCTCATTTTCAATAGCTTCTTTCTTTTCTTCCACCAAATCCTCTGGTTGCAAATCTTCTTTTTCTAGTTCTTCAAATGTTTTTTGCTCATCGATTAGCTCATCATAACGCTCTTGAGTTGCATTATAATCCTCTTCTTTATTAAATTCATACAAGCCAGGTCCACTATAGGCAAATCCAATTATACCTCTCAACTTGTGTCCTTCGTCCCTTAGTGGATCAAACTTATTAGCATTAAATGTAGCCTCTACACCACATTTCATTTTCATTATTCCCTTTTGATTTTTAATATTGCTAATAACACCAGAAACAAGATAAGCATCATTTTTCTTATCTTTATCTAATATGCAATGTATATCTTTCTTTTCACCAAGATAACACAAAGGACGTACTGTTCCTTTTTCAAATTGTTTTGCCAATTCTTCGGTTTTATGAAAGTACTTTTTTGCCAATTGTGACATTTCTATATTTCTTTCTTCACTAAAAATTGCTTTGGCACTATAGCTAACGGCAAGGTAGAAACAAGCATTTAAATATCCCCAACCAGTTTGATTGTTATAATCAAACTGACATTCCCAATCTTTCAAAAAATCAATAGCATCATCCAAAGAATAATCCTCTGGACTACATAATTTTAACAGGAACAATTTTTCGTAACTCTTTATATTACCCTGATTAATTTGACATTTCAATATCTCAGCAATTTCATTACGTTCATCCATTAACAGATTCGAATATACACGTCTTGTATTTAACGAAGACGTTTGGCTATACACAATTGATTTTATTAATAAATTCCCATAAAAATCTTTTTGTTCATGGGTAGCCTTATTATACATTTTTCTATAACGTTGTATCGATTCAACATCTTTTCCAATAATATTTTGATGAAATAATCGAACTGACTGATATATTTTATACGCATTTGAAATTATTGAAATGCCATCATCCTTAAATGCATAACAAATTTGCTCAAACAAATCCAACACATCACCTAACTTTTCCGTATAATTAGCAAAGAGAATGTTAGTTTCGCAAAAAGAAAAGTCTTTACAGCATAAAAGTTCTTTACCTAAACATATACTTTCCTTAAACAATTGACATTCTGCAGCATACCCATATGGACTTGCTGGACTTAACGAAATACTCTGTTCAAAAGCTTGATATGCTTCTTGCGTCCAATCTTCTAAATCGCATTCAAAATTTTTATCCAACGATTCTTCTGGATTCATTTTTTTAGATTTTACCTTTTTTAACAACGCAAAAAGTTTTCTTCTCAACAACATACCTTTCATATGATACAAATCTGCATCCTCTTCATTCAATTCAAAAGCTTTATCCAATTCTGTTTGCGCATCATCAAAGAGCCTATCATCAACATCGGCATTCAGCATAGAGGCTTTTTCATAAAGAAACCGTGCAAAATGTCCTCTAAATATAGCATCTTCAGGAAAAGCATTAACCAATGATTGAAATAATGACTCGGCTCTTTCTACATCATCTTTTAAATCACTTACAAGTAAAGAAAATTTGTTTCTAATATCATTATTTTTATCTTCTATAGCTCGATAATCAGCATTTTTTCTTATAACAAAAATGCTATAAAGCATATCTTTATCATCAGACCCCAATTCTCCCATTTCTTTACAAAACGCTATAAATTCCTTTGCAAATTCAGGTATTGCAGACATCCAATTTACTTTATAAGCATTCAAAATAAAGTCAGAAAATCTATTATAACGTGGTCGCCAAATACCAGTAGATTTTCCATCATTAGCCATTTCTTCTATTAAAAGTTTGGAAATAGCAGTAAATTCCTTTCTATATGCATATAAGGTAGCATGTTTAGCATCCTTCCATAAACTTTTTAAAATAGTCTGATTTACCCCTTTATCAGAATATTTAAAAACAAATCCAACAAAAGCACAAAATTTACGTAAATTTTCAGGAAGAGCATCCATCCACTCACTTACATACGTGGAAAGATTTGCGCTAGTTTCCTTATCTTTAAGCATTAAAGGAAAATCTACTACTTCTATTTTTCTTACACCAATATTCACTTCATTTAACAAACTCTCTTGCAAACCTAAAGAAAGATATTTGTCCTTAAATCTTGGCATTTCATTTTTTGTAATAATAGAGTCCAAAAAAACAACATTTTCTTGCTTATTATTAAACTCTCCAGTATATGGTTCTATATAAAAGAACAAAACTTTTTTGCCTGCATCAGAAATTCTTTTAACAAGAGTATCCAGTTTATCTTTTCCTACATTTTTCGATTCTACCAACGCCAATATTGCCGCATTATCTGCAATTTCAGACAATTTGCAAAGATATTGTTCTGTTAATCGAATATTACTACCATTTTTAATTTCTACTACAATACAAGATACTAGCTCATTTTGACTTAATTTGTAAATATCGAAAGCCAATCTATGAGCCAATGTTGTCGCACCACTACCAGGACGATGCCGAAGGGTAAAAAACTGAACTTTACGCATAGTACGTATTATCTGTAATATGCGATCATTTAATTTATCATAAATCTCACGAGAGACATCGGATTGTTTATCAAGTTCTTCCCACGTAATTTCTGCGCCAGCATAAAAATCCCACTCCAACTGTTTCTTTTCATTGCGAACAGTGGAAGGAGCAAAGAATTCAATACCTGCTTCCTTATATCTTTCCTTATCTTCTGTCAGATTTAACTTATTATTAAGAACATATAATTGACTTTGACTTGAAACTATTGCTGACAAATTCAATTCCTTCAAATGATTCAAAAAATCACAAAATGATGCAGAGACAAAATAGACACTATTTATTCCTAAGTCTTCTGCCCATTCTTTCTTCTCATCCTTATAATCTTCATCTTTGGTAAAAGCAAAAATAGTACACCTTGAGGCTACAGTTTGCAAATTTCCAAACACGTCTTCTAATCTATTATACAATCGATCAGAAAGTTTGTGATTACAATCACAAAAATCAATAATTATACAGTCATTTGTCTTTCCTGTCCTTATCAACTTTTTGAATGTATCTAAAAAAAGCTTAGGAGTATCACGCAGTATTCTCTTACTATCAAAAACTTCTATATCTTCTCGACCTTTTCCAAACAACCAATTTATCATATTAGATGTTCCTGAAATTTCATTTGCTTCGTTAGAAATAATACGAATTGAAGTTTTTTGAATATCTGAAGGTGCCTTCTCATACAATCCGTTAGACGTTTTTGGATCTAAATCCACAACTAATTTCCAAGGAATAGCAAAAAAATAAGCACAAACTTCACGACTTATACTTTTATAAGCACAATTAGTCTCCTCAGGCAAGAAAATAACATAATTGAAATCAGAGTTTCTCATCATTTTATTTGTTCTATCATCAAAGACAAGAAAATCATTATCTCTGTTTAATAATTGCTCTGATTTTGGATCTTGAAAACTCACCATCGTATTCGTCTTATCCAATGTTTCTAAGAAATTCCTTAAGTTTTCTGAAACAAAATTCTTTATATCAGAAAATACTTTTGGCATAAAGGTCGCCAAATCTTGAGCTTCCGTCTCATTATCAACTCGGGATTCACCTGTATGAGAGGCCGCCTCACTACAAGACGAGTGAGCAGACTTTAATTTAATAAAATCACTATCTATATTGCTTTTAATACGACTCCAAATACGGTCATCAGAAGATTTAGACAACTTATCGCCTTTTTTAAAATAAATAGCATACTGTGCTACAACTGCTAATGCAGAATTCTCTACACGTTTAGCAGTTGGTTCATCTTTCATTATTGCCGAACATTTTTTAAAATCCACTGTAATTTTTTTCTTTCCAGCTAAAACTTCTTTGGCAACCTCTTGTCCAAGCAAATCATAAACAACTATCCTGCAAAAATTTTCTATTGCAGGTCGTAAATTTCTTAAAAATGAAACAATATCACCATTATTATAAAAGTTTATAGCTAAATTATAATCATGCTCAAATTCTTGTTTTATTTTTTCCATAAGCTTTTTATATCTTGAAAATTATATATACATAACAAGTCGGAATGGAAAATTCCAAATTACACTATCTGACGGTGTAGACTCGCTCAAACATATTCTCGTTCTTTCTACGTTTCAATTTACCAGATTTCAACCTACAGAACTGAATAGTTTGCTCGTGTCCACAAGATTATCTTGTTTCTCTGCATCATAGCGACTTCAAGCGAGGACTTTACCCTGCCCTGTCACTAATCCAATGGCAAATTTAGTAAAAATCTGATGAACCACCAAACTTTTAACAAGAAATCTTATGGATTCCTCTTATATTTCACATTTCAGGGACTCCACTCCCTCCTTCTTCCTGCCTTCATACCTTATTATTATAGAGTGATTGTATTTTCTGCCGCAAAAGTACAATCCGGATGCGTCAAAAACTGACATAGAAAGAAGAAAAGATGAAGAAGGAAGTTCAATCCCTTAAAAAAGACTAAAATATTCGCAAAAATAGCGAATGTTTATAATTAAGTATTACCTTTGCATAAAATAAGTTGCACCTCAGCATAACAATCAAGCAAGCTTGTTGTTCTGCATTCGGTTTGCATTATTTTTGCAACCAACAAAACATATAGGATTATGTCAAACTTAGGTTTTGGTTTTTACCCAACTCACCCTGGTGAGGTTTTGAAAGATGAATTAGAGGAGCGTGGCATTTCGCAAAGAAAATTTGCGGAAAGCATCGGTATGGGATATTCCGTACTTAACGAAATTCTGAATGGCAAACGTCCTGTTACCACAAATTCAGCTCTGATGTTTGAGGCTGCATTGGATATTCCTGCCGATTCTCTCCTGAAACTGCAGATGAAATACAATATGCATACTGCCCGAAAAGATAATGCTTTAGTTGAAAAGCTCAAGCAGATTCGCAGAGTTGCAGCCATGTTATAAAACAGAAATGCGTCCGCACAATACGGCCGCATTTCTGTTTTTGTAAAGTTACCACACAACAACTGCTATGCGATTTGCTATTGTATGTTCCTAGAACCGGAATCCGAAAAACATTCTTACTCGCCATTTGTTTCTCTTCACCTGCAGGTGATCCTCATCTCCTGCTACTGAGAAATTATAAACCGCAGTGGCACCGGCAAACTTGTTGCGCCAGGAATACACGGCTGCACCTCTACCGGTAATGATGGCAGACGGAAAATGATATTTCATGCTGTTACGAACGGTTGGGATTTCTGTATCACTACTCCCCTCTTCTGCTTCAGCTCTCATCTTGGTATAGTCATGCGAATACACCGTGATAGTTGGCAAGGCTGACAGATGGAACAGCAGATGAGAAGATGGAACGAGATTATATCCATAGCCTGCACCGAGCGCCAACTCGTTAAGACGGATGGTCATTCCCTTTACCTTCGTCTTGGAACCATCAAAACTGGCGCCTACCATCCAACTTCCGGCACTTCGCTTCTGAATGTAGCTCTGGCTGAAGGCTGCCGGGAAGGAGAACTTGCGATAGTTGAAGGCATAATAGAAATTGAGATTCAATGCCTTCTGCGAGATTTCTCCCTTATGGATATCTATCTCGCTACCTCCCATTTCCTGATGACCATGGAATGTCTTGGACGAGAGATAGACCACATCAAAGCCATAGCGGTTGCTATAGGAATTGAGGTTGAACTCGTAGTCCTGATTCTTGCCAGCCAACTTGGCTGGGTTCACAGCCAAGCCAAGTCCCAATCCCCGGTAAGCCACTGCCATAGAGAGGGTTCCACGGCAGTCTGCCATCACCTTGGTATGCGTTTCCGTTCCATCCGTCTTCGCTGTAGTTTCCAAATCAGCTCCCGAAAGATTGCCTCTTAGTTTAATGGTCCATCGGGCATTTGGACGGGAGATGTAGGTAGTATCATACTTTATCTTGTAATAATTGGCTGCCAGCAGTGAATCTCCTCTGAACAATTGGCGGTCGTATAGGCTCAATCGTCTTTGAATCTTGGCATAATGCTTCATGAACCTTTGTTTTTTCTTCTCACTCATTTTGCTCTTACCCAATTCTGCCATGAGAAGAGAGTCGCCCCATTGGAGCATACGTCCCCTATCAGCAGACTGTCGCAACTGGAGTCGCAGGCTATCTGCCATCATCAGTAGTTCTTTCAGCTTCTTTCGAGGCTTCCTGTTCTGTTTATTTTGGGCGATGGCAGGAGCAATCACTCCCATAGAAAATACCATTACAAGAAATGATGCTTTCAACGCCATCATTGAACCAATTTTCATTTTCCGTCTATTCATCTTACTTATCTTTTTCCTATTCCGGTACAAAAGTACAGTAAAACTCCGAAATAGGAAAGAGAAAAGCAACAAAAATAAGAATTGAAGGCTTTTTTATAGATATCGCTTGCAAAAAAAGTAAGAGAAGGAACGTTTTCTCATTCAGATAAACGTTCCTTCTCATAAACTATCTTTCCACCTTGAATATGGCGGCACTTATGCCTGACGCTTTAATCACATCAGTCTTTCTTCCTGATTTATACACAACCTTTCCTGTGGAAAGAACAGAAACAGCCTTACCACCTACGGAGCTGATATTGAGAGAGGCTGCCTTGGCACCAGGATTCACGACAACAACATACTTCTCCTCACCCAAAGTGCGCTCATATACCATCGGATATTCCTGACCCTTCTGGTTCAGGAGCTTCCAATCACCCTCATTGTCAAGAGCCTTGGCTGAATGACGCAAAGCGGTCAGCTTACGGGTATATGACAACAGAGAATTCTGATCACCCTGCTGAGCCTCAACGGTCAACTTTCCGTTTTCCGTATCTACAGGAAAGTAAAGCTTATCGGGTGCACTTGTAGAGAATCCGGCATTCTTACCCTTGGTCCACTGCATCGGAGTACGGGTACCCGAACGCTCATTGCTACCCTCCTTGTTAGGGAGATTCATCTGATACTTCATACCAATCTCATCACCATAATAGATAAACGGAATACCTGGCATGGTGAGGAAGAAGGTCATCGCCACCTTCAACTGGTCAGGCGTGTTGCGGGTACCGATGTTAGGGCGCTGGTAATCGTGGTTGGCAGATGGAACAGCAATGTAGCCGAGATTCTTGGTAGCATTGAATGCCTTGGTATAATTCTCGCTAAACTCCTTGAGCGAACCCTTACCCTGCCTGTCGAAATAGCAGTTCTGGTAACTCTGCTCCCACTTGCCCCATGGAGTCTTGCGGTCGAAGAACAGAGAAGCATATCCCTTGAGACCGAAATGGATGTAGAAATCGATGTTGAAGCCGGCAGGAATGGCTTGCTGCGGATTAGCCCACTCTGAAATCAAGACGGTCTCTGGATAATACTTATCCTTCCAGGCACGCATCTCCTTCCAGAGCTTGGAAACCTCCTTCTTGTCGGGGTCGTTCTTGATAAGCGATGACGCCATATCTACACGGAAGCCATCCACACCCTTATCAAACCAGAAAGCCATAATGTTACGTATTTCCCTGCGGACAGCCTGTGGTCCTGGAGCATCTACGCCTTGCTCCCAAGGATGATTTGGATCTGGATGAGCAAAACCATAGTTCAAGGCTGGCTGGCACTCGAAGAAATTCTTCTCATAATACTTGGCACGAGGAGCATTAGCCTCCACATATCTGCCTCGGGTACTAGACTCCGGACTTGCCTCCTGATGACGGGCTTCTATTTCTTTCTTCTCACTCTCAGGGATATCATTCATCCAGATATAATAGTCGCTGTAACGCTGGTTAGGATCTTTCTCGGAAGACTCCTTAAACCAGGAACACTTGGTGCTGGAATGTCCTGCCACCAGGTCGAGACAAACCTTGATGCCACGCTTATGGGCCTCATTTACCAAAGTAACCAAATCGGTATTGGTACCGAATCGAGGATCCACCTTGTAGAAATCGATGACATCATAGCCACCATCAAACCATCCCGATTCAAAGATTGGATTGAGCCAGAGGGCGTTCACCCCCAGAGACTTGATGTAATCCAACTTGGAAGTGATACCCGGCAGATCGCCAATACCGTTGCCATCAGTATCCATATAGGAAGATGGATAAATCTGATAGAAAAGTGCATCACTCAACCAAGCCGGTCCCTTCTTCTGTTCTGCCTGAACAGAAAGTGTGGTTGCCGCCAAGGCAGCAACCAACAACATTTTATTCATTCTTTTCATGAGCATAATTATTAATTCAAGAAAACTTTCTTTCATAATAACTCAAAATCCTGCATTTTATTGTGTTATTGTGCGAGAATGCTAATTGCAAATCCGCCACCTGCAACAGAGTTCAACTTCAAGACAGACTTGCTGGTTACAGTCTTCTTGGTGATGACATAAGCCTGAGGATTTGTCTTGTAGTTGGCATTCTTTGCATCCTGATAGATGGTAGCCACATACTTCTTTCCCTTGTCGAGGAAATCGAGCTTTACGGTAGATTGATGAGCCTTCATGCCCGTTACACCACCGACAAACCAGTTATCAGAACCCTTTGCCTTGCGGGCAGCGGTGATATACTCCATTGGTTCAGCCTCCAGATAGATAGACTTGTCCCAATCTACGGCCACATCCTTGATAAACTGGAAGGCATCCATGTGCTTCTCGTAATTCTCAGGGAAATCAGCAGCCATCTGCAATGGACTATACATGGTAACATAAAGTGCCAACTGACCGCAGATGGTAGAGTTGCAATGTGAACCATTGGCACAATCCATCTCAAAGATACCAGGGGTATAATCCATCGGACCACCCTGCAGACGGGTGAAAGGCAAGATGGCGGTATGTCCCGGTTTGGTTCCTCCGAAAGCCTGATATTCTGTACCGCGAGCACTCTCGTTGCCAATCAGGTTAGGATAAGTGCGGCAGAGACCGGTAGGACGCACAGCCTCATGGGCATTTACCATGATGTGATAATCGGCAGCACGGGTTACGGCATGCTGATAATGATTGATTTCCAACTGACTGTAGTGATGCTCGCCACGAGGAATGATGTTGCCCACATAACCGCTCTTCACAGCATCGTAGCCATAATCCTTCATCAACTGGTAAGCTCTGTCCATATACTTCTCATAGTTCATCACAGAAGAAGAGGTCTCATGATGCATGATGAGCTTCACTCCCTTGGAATGTGCATACTCATTGAGTGCCTTGATGTCGAAATCAGGATATGGAGTCAGGAAATCGAATACTTTTTCCTTCATATAGCCACTCCAGTCTTCCCAACCGATGTTCCATCCTTCTACCAGGACAGCATCGAAACCATGGGCTGCAGCAAAGTCGATGTAACGGCGCACATTGGCATTGTTGGCAGAATGCTTGCCAGATGGCTTGGCATGTACATAGTCGGTTCCATCCAACTTCACGGTAGGATAATCATGGGTATAGGCCCACTCTCCCTTACCGGAAATCATCTCCCACCATACACCCACGTACTTCACTGGGTGAATCCAGGAGGTATCCTTGATCTTGCAAGGCTCATTGAGGTTGAGAATCAAGTTGGAAGACAGAACCTTGCGGGCATCATCTGTAATGACCATGGTACGCCAAGGGCTCTTGAACGGAGTCTGCATGTATCCCTTCATTCCCTGGGCATCAGGGGTAAGCCAAGAGGTAAAGGTCATGGTCTTGTCATCCAGATTCAGGTGCATGGCTGGATAATCCACCAGAGCAGCCTCATGCAGATTGATGTAGATACCATCATCTGTCTTCAACTGGAGTGAGGTCTGTACTCCAGTATCTGAAAAGACTGTCTGTGAGAGATTGCTGCTGACAGCAGCATGCAAGGCTGGACGGATGCCCGACAGGCGGGTCTTGGTGTATTCATATTCCTGGGTATCGTAATCACCAGGAATCCACCAAGCGGTATGATCGCCCGTCATGGCAAATTCAGTACGTTCTTCCTTGATGGTAAAGTAGTTGAGACTGCCTTTCTGAGGAAACTCATAGCGCAATCCTACTCCATCGTCATAGACACGGAAACGGACGTTCATATAACTGTCGGTGGAATTCTGCTTCAACTCTACCAGCATATCATTATAATGATTGCGGATAGACTTGTTCTCTCCCCAAACAGGAGTCCAAGTCTCATCGAAAGTGGAAGTTTTCTCATCGATGACGCTAAAATCAGCAAGCAGGTCCTTGCCATCCTTACCGCCCTTAGCGAGCTGATAACCCAGACGGCTAGGCTTGATGATGGTCTTGCCCTGATAGGTCACACTATAGGTAGGCACAGTGCCATCCAAGGTGAAGTTCACCTTGATTTGTCCGTTAGGAGAAGTAATGTCTCCAGCATCTGCCGAGATGCCAAAAGCCATCAGAAGGCTTGCGAGCAAAAATATTTTTTTCATATTATTCTTCATTTTTAGTTTATGATTGACTACTTAGTATATCCTGGATTCTGCTTGAGTTTCTTGTTCAAGTTGAGCACGGCATAAGGGATAGGATAAACCATGGTATAGCCCTGCGTATCATCATTGTAATCACCTGCAGAAGCATTGTGGGTCACACCCTTGAAGCGGTCAGCAGTAGGCTCTGTAAAGGTACAGAATCTGATCTGGTCTTGGCGGCGTACTCCCTCCCAAGCCAATTCCAGCATACGTTCATCCAGAATGTCATTGAGCGTAAGTTCTGTACGAGGTGTAGCAGCAACACGACCACGAACCTCATTGACAATTGTGAGAGCCTCAGCCTTGTTACCCATACGATACTCAGCCTCAGCCTTCAGGAGCAAGGCATCGGCATAACGCCAGATCACCAAGTCGTTGTTGAAGCTATACTGCTGGGTAGTGGACTTGTCAAACTCATACTTCTTCATTCTGGCACCAGCACACTTCATGGCATGAGGGTCATCGACAGCAGTGAAATCCACCTTTACAGCCAATGGCATATACTCCAGTGGCTTGTCAGTGGCACCGTCCTCTACAGCTTTTCCTGTCTCCTCCATATAATCCTTGTCGGTATAGAAGTTGAGTTTCAGACGAGGGTCCGGATTTGCCGTTCCATAGCCATATACCAGCATCTGCTGCTTGGAAGAGCAGGCTCCATTCCAGCCCTGGTAACCGATGGCACCACCATGGTTGTAATGCAGGGTACGCACGATGTTATAATCCTCTATCTTATAGTTAACGCAGTCGTTCGGACGGGTCCAGATATTCTCCACGGAATTCTGGTTGGCTACAATGAAGTTGTCGGCATAGCTAGGCTGCAGGCGGTAACCCAAGCTGGCAATCTGGTCGGCACAATAGACTGCTGTTTCCCACGCATTGCGAGTTTCACCATCCAAAGTAATGTTTATATTTTTGCCCATTTCAGAAACCGTCTTTCCCTGCTCCTCGCTGGCAGTAGCCTTGCCGCTCTTGTCTGTTCCTACAAAGGCACTGTAGCTGGTTGGAGTGGTATCATCGATGGTATAGACCGGTGCATTGATGGCACACTTAGCCATACACATATATGCCACAGCCTTGGTGATACGGCCATAATATTCACCTTCGTTCTGACTCTTACCGTCTGAAAGATGAGGAATGCATTCAGCCAACTCAGAAGTGACAAACCTGAAGACATCAGAGCGGTTGGACTGATTCACCTCGTTAGCACTCACCTGAGAAGAAACAACCAATGGCACCTGTCCGAAGAGATCCATCACATAGTAATAATAGACAGCACGAAGGGCTCTCAATTCATATACATATTCAGCATACTCCGGATGTTCACCCAGGTACTTGTTGAGTCGGTCGATAGAAGAATTGGCAAGACCGATGACACGATACAGGTTGTTCCACACATCGTTATACTTGCTTACAGACGACTCAAAGTTGTGGAGGAAGATATTCTGCCAGGTTCCACCATCTACCCAGTCACCCTGACGACCAGGAATCATACTGGCATCAGAAGAGAACTCCTGGAAGGTGTGTACCGAGCCACCATCGCTTCCATACAATCCATTTCCGATGGAAGAATATACGTTAGCCACTGTGTTTACATATACCAGCTTAGAGGTACTGAAAGCCTCCTCCTCAGAAAACTTGCTTCGTGGAGTTTCTTCCAGTGAGCAACTAGCCAGTAATATCGATGAAAGAAGCATCGAACCTATAATATATTGTTTCATAACTGTAATCCTTTATATATTAATAATGTAGTTCTTGATAAGAATAATATAATCCATTATATACTAGCGTAAACATCTAGAAATTCACAGAGAGCGACAATGTATAGGTACGGCTCAGAGGATAGATGTTCTTGTCGTCAATACCCAGATTGTCACCACTGATGGTTGCAGAGTTGATCATTGGAGTCAAGCCCTTGTAACCTGTGAGGGTACAGATATTGTTGACCGACAACGACAGGTGAATGTTGTTGATGAACTTCCACTTGAGCATATCCTTGGTGAAGGTGTAGCCCAGAGAAGCGTATTCGAAGTTCATATAGTCACCCTTTTCCAACCAGTAATCTGAAATCTGAACATCATGGATTCCCTTGCCATTGTTGAGATGCTGTGCACCGCTCAGAATATTATAGGTTGGGAAATTACTCATATTGCTCAAGGTCATGGATGTAGCATTGTAAATCTTATGACCGAAAGCACCATTAAACTGCATGCTCAAATCCCAGTTCTTGTACTTGAAGCCCATATCCCAACCGAGGAAGTACTTAGGGATTGCCTGTCCGCAAACCTTGCGGTCGCCACTGTCACCCGTATCAATGGTACCATTATCATCAAGGTCTTCGATGATATACTGTCCATTCTCATCGATACCAGTGCAGTGAGGCAGATAGAACACACCTACAGGCTGTCCCTCAATGAGATAGGTTACACCATTATTATGTACCAGACCAGCCGCACCTACGGTGGCAACAGAGATATGCTCGCTCGTTGTCATAGGCTGTCCCTTGTAGGTACCGCTCAACTTCTTCAGCTTATTCTTCTGATAAGAGAAATTCAGACCGGAATTGAAGGTGAAGTCCTTTGTCTTGATGATGTCACCACGAACAGCCAGTTCAAATCCCATATTAGTCATGGTACCCATATTGGCCAACAGACGGTCGTAAGTAAAAGGCGGCACCGGCACTGTATAGGTATAAAGCATATCCGAAGTCTCGGACGTGTACCAGTCGAAGGTTACGTTGAGACGCTGCTTGAACATCGACAGGTCGAAACCGGCATCAAACGTCTTCTTTACCTCCCACTTCAGATCAGGGTTGCTGTTGGAGGTAACCGCAAAAGTAGTACTTGTTGCGCCGTTGACGGTAGTTACACCATTAGGCTCCATCAGGGCGAGAGAGGTATAAGGATCGATGGCATCCTGATTACCGGTTACGCCATATCCTGCACGAATCTTGAAATTGTCTATCTGCTTGATTTTCTTCATCCAAGGCTCATTACTGATTACCCAGGCCAAGGAAGCAGAAGGGAACCAGCCCCACTTCTGGCCATCACCCAACTTGGAAGAGCCATCGGTACGTACATTGATCGTAGCGATGTATCTGTCAGCAAACATATAGTTGACACGAGCCATATAAGAACTCAGGGTATATTCGTTATAGTTAGACTGCAGATTACCCCAGCTCACATTGGCAGCAGCCTTCATATTATTGAACTTGAAGTAGTTGGAGTCAAATCCATGTGCTTCCTGTGAGTTCCAGTCATAGGTGTATTTCTGTCCCTCCATCAGAGCCAAGGCATCAATGTGATGCTTACCGAAATCCTTGGAGAAATTCACCATGATGTTGCCCATATAGTCCTTGCGGTTGGTATTGGCAATATAAGCCCATCCATTACCGTTCAACTTACCCATCTGGATGTTGTTAGGAATATAGAACTTATTATCACGATTCCAATAGTTGTATGAGCCAAAGGCACTTACAGAGAGTCCGTCGATGATATTGACAGTTGCCTTTCCATGAACATTGACAGAGGCATCCTTGTAGAAGTCATCAATATCTAGCAATCCCAGTGGATTCCAGATTTCATTGGCAAGCAAGTCCTCATCCCATTCACCCTTGTCGTTTCTTACATGAGGATAGGTAGGGTTGTTAGCAGTGGCAGAATAGAACATCTTGTGCATATCATACTGAATATTGCTGTTGCGCTGAGAGCCAAACATTCCGAGTTCCAGCTTCAGATGCTTATCGAAAAGATACTGGGTGCCATCCAATTTTACCGTGAAATTCTTCATATCAGAATTCTTCAAGGCACCTTGACGGAGAATGAATCCCAGAGAAGCACGCAGACTGGAAGTATCTGTACCTGAAGAAAAAGAGAGATTATGATTCTGGGTGAGACCCACATTGCGCTCAATCTCCTCAAGGAAATTGGTATCGCCACCCATATCGGTATAGGTCAGTCCCAAAGACTTGGCTGTCTCACGATATTCAGAAGCCGACATCATATCCAGATTCTTGTAAACTGTATTGACACCAAACTGACCATTGTAACTCAGGCTGGAATAACCCAGCTTACCCTTGGCAGTAGTAACAACGATGACACCGGAAGCACCACGTGAACCATACTGGGCAGTCTCAGAAGCATCCTTCAGGATGGTCAGACTCTCAATATCGCCAGGAGCCAGGGAATTGAACATCGTCATATCAGCAAAGACGCCATCAATGATAACCAACGGGTCGTTACCACCTGAAAGAGAAGAGGTTCCACGAACACGGATGCTTGGCGAACTGGTAGGATCGCCACCTGCCTGAGAGATGACAACGCCAGCGACCTTACCCTTCAAGGCCTCGGCAGGACTGGTTACTACTCCCTTGTTCATATCTTCCTTCTTGATGCGATCAACAGCACCCGACACAGTTCGCTTGCTGCCCACGGCATAACCCACGACAAGCACTTCGTCGAGCACCTCATCATTTTCCTTCAGCGTCACATTGATGACATGATTTCCCTTTACAGGAATCTCCTGGGTACGATAACCCAAGTAAGAGAATACCAGGACGGCACCATCCTTTACATTATTAAGTGTGTAACCGCCATCCAAGTCAGATACCGCACCATTCTTGGTGTCCTTCACCAGAATGCTGGCACCAATGACGGGTTCACCAGTGGCATCCACCACCTGTCCTTTAATGGTTGCCTGACCAAAAGCATTTAAAGTAATCAAGCATCCTGCCATCAGCAGACCTGCTTTCTTTGATAAGTTCGTTTTATCCATAATTTAATAGGTTTATTATGATTAAAATTGTTTGTTGCCGCAAAAGTACGGCAAAAATCAATAAGTTGGTGCGAATAGTAGGCTTTTGGTAGATTGTCGGTATCTAGAACCAATCTCACGGCTCTGAATATCAAGATTTTGCGAATTCTCAAAAAAAGCGGCTAGTAGATGCGAGATTCTCAATGTTTTTTATTATTTTTGCAGCGGAATCTAGAAACATAGGAAATATGAGACATCTTATCATTATAATCATCACCCTGATGATACAGCCGATATACGTAAAAGGAGACAACAACCAGCTATACAAGCAACTGGATGCTGCCCTGGCACAACGTGCCCATTATGTAGAGTTAAAAGAGAAAAACTTAAACGAAATCAAGCAAGGAGCTAAGTATGTTACCAGCAACGAAGACAAATTAAAACTATACGAACAACTCGCCAACGAATACAAAGCCTACGAATACGACTCGGCGATGACCTATGTAAACAAAGGCCTCATCCTTGCCCAAAAGAGTAACAATATATTATTTAACAAAAGATTCCAGCTTAGCCAAACCAGGTTATTGATCACACGTGGATTCTATGCAGAAGCAAAGGAAATTCTTCAGAAGATAGAACCTCAAGAAGATTCGCATGACTACCAGTTCCTATATTATTATACTCTTTACGAACTATACAATAACTGGGCAACCTTTTGTGAAAACAATGAATTCAGCAAGAATTACAACCAGCAGAAAGTGAAATACCTGAAGAAAGCAATAGAACTATCTCCAAAGAAAGATGCATTCTATTACTATCTGTTGGGAGAATTATACTATTACAGCAATCATCCCAACAATAACAGGACCATACAATACTACAAAAAAGCACTGAGCATGGAAAAGGGCAACAGCCGTCTGCATGCCATGACCGCCTTTGCGCTTTCTGAGATCTATCAGAAGGCCAACAACCTAGAGCTAATGGAGCATTACCTCCTGGTTGCAGCCATCTCAGACGTCACTTCTGCAACAAAAGAAAACGTAGCCCTACAGGACATCGCACTCTTCATCTACAAACATAAGACAAGAAGTCTGAAAAAAGCCCAGGAATACATCAATCTATCCCTGGAAGATGCTTATGCATACAACAACCGGTTGCGACGCATTGAGATTTCATCCAAATTACAATTGATTACCAATGCCTATACAGATGACATCAAAACAACCAACAGATTGCTCAACATCGCCCTATTGGTCATTATCCTGCTCCTACTTGGAGTAGGTATTAGCAGCCTGTTCATCCGCAAGAAGAATAGGCTGTTGAAACAAAAGAAAGATGAAATCTCAGCAACATCCGCAAAAATGGAAATTCTCAATGGACAGTTGCATCTCATCAACGACGAACTGAAGGATACCAACCAGAAGCGCGAAAGACTGGTAAAGGTGTATATTGACCTATGTTATAAGAATATAGAGAGAAACTGCAAACTGCGCACCTTGGCAGTAAGAAAGATAAAAGCCAACCAAAGCAAGGAACTTCTGAGCCTCCTTTCTTCCTCAACCAGTACAGAAAAGGAAAACAAGGAGTTTTTGACGGAATTCGACAAGGCATTCCTGTCTCTGTACCCAACTTTTGTAAGCGAGCTGAACCAGCAACTCACCGAATCGGCACACATCCAGCTGAAAGAGAACGGAGAAATGCCCCCTATCCTACGTGTGTGCGCCCTGTTAAGACTAGGCATCACCGAAAGTTCTAAGATTGCCGGCATCCTGTCTTATTCACCACAAACTGTATACAACTACCGTTCCATACTCAAGAACAATGCCATAGACAAGGAGCACTTCGAGGAGAACGTACTCAAGCTCTGTATGATAATCGCATAAGATCCACTCAAGAAGATCAAATCTAGAAAGGGGCTTATTACAGAACATTGAGAATGCCAAGTTTCAGAATTCGTGTCTCAAGCTGGATATATCAAGTCTATGGGACTGAAAGCAGAGTAATATATGAATGCAGAGTAATGACATTAAAAAAAGAGTGTGAGTCTTCTATCCGAGAAAACTCACACTCTTTTTTATATTATCACTTATTCCTAGGAATAAAAGTTTTTAAACTACTAAGAAATCTATGTTCAGCAGTGTTGAACATAAGTTCAGCACTGTTAAACATAAGTTCAGCAGTGTTGAACATAGGTTCAGCAGTGCCGAACATAACTTATTACTAGGAGAACAGACTATTAATACTCATTCTGCTTTAAAGTACCCTTAGCAGCCTCTATTTCATCCTGAGGGATTGGCAAGTATTTCTTGCTTTCTGTCCACTGGATACGCTCAGGTACACCAATCACATCGTATGCAGTCTTTGTCTTGTTGAGTACCTTTCCTCCACCTGGGCGGCCCAAATACTTCAAGAGGAAGATACCCGTATTCTGATAATGGCCATTGTAAGTTACCTCATCACCCGGCTGCGCATTTGGCTGCAATTTCTCCAGCGTACTGCGAATTGAGAGCATCCTCATCTTCAGCATAGACACCCATCAATTATTTCTACAGCGCATTCTTCATTTTCATTTTCTTCCACTTTTAGCCACTTTTCTATTTTTCATACCTCACTTTTTATCAAGCACTTATAAAAATCACCAATGATATTTTTCCACTTTTTCTTTGCAAGCACTCGGTTTATACCTTATTATTTAGTAACTTTGCATCCGAAAATGACAGATATGCATTTTCATAACTAACAATTTAATATTCATAAGAAATAATATTCACAAGAAACATGAAACACTTCATTCTATCCTGCGTACTGTCGATGGCGGCTATAGCCACCTCCAGCGCACAACAAACTGGTCAGTTGCCTGTATATCTCGACAACACCAAACCTGTAGAGCAACGCATCGACGATGCCATTGCCCGAATGACGCTGCAAGAAAAGATTCGCATCATTCATGCACAGAGTAAGTTTTCCTCTGCAGGAGTTCCCCGTTTGGGATTTCCTGACTTCTGGACAGATGACGGTCCTCATGGTGTTCGCCCTGATGTATTGTGGGACGAATGGGAGCAGGCTGGCCAGACCAATGACTCCTGCGTAGCCTTCCCTGCCCTCACCTGCCTGGCAGCATCCTGGAACCCACAGATGAGCAGAATCTATGGAGAATCATTAGGCGAAGAGGCTCTGTATCGAGGAAAAGACATGATTCTAGGTCCTGGCGTGAACATCTATCGCACCCCATTGAACGGACGCAACTTCGAATATATGGGTGAAGATCCTTACCTGGCAAGCATCATGGTTGTACCTTATATCCAAGGATTACAGTCTAAGGGAGTATCAGCCTGCGTAAAGCATTACTGCCTCAATAACGAGGAGGAATACCGTCATCAGGTAAACGTCATCGTGAGCGACCGTGCCCTCCATGAAATCTATCTCCCAGCCTTCAAGGCTGCTGTAGAGAAAGGTAAGACTTGGGGAATCATGGGTGCATACAATCTCTACAAGAACGAACACAACTGCCATAACCAGTGGACTCTGAACAAGATTCTGAAGGGCGACTGGAAATATGACGGCGTAGTGGTAAGCGACTGGGGAGGCGCACACGATACCGACCAAGCCGTGAAGAACGGGCTCGACATAGAGTTCGGCACATGGACGAACGGATTGACCATGGGTGCCAGCAATGCCTACGATAATTACTACCTTGCCGTACCATATATAAGAGGTATCCAGGAAGGTAAATACACCACCAAGGAATTGGATGAAAAGGTGCGCCGCGTATTGCGCCTTTTCTATCGCACCACCATGAATCCGAACCGTCCTCATGGTTTCCTCTGTTCTGACAGCCACTATGCAGCAGCCAGACAGATTGCCGAAGAAGGCATCGTACTGCTCCAGAACAAGAACCATGTGCTTCCTATCAATACCCAGAAAGCACAACGTGTTTTGGTAGTAGGAGAAAATGCCGTGAAGATGATGACCGTGGGTGGAGGCAGCTCTTCTCTCAAGGTACAGCGGGAGATTTCGCCACTCGACGGATTAAAATCACGACTGGAAAAAGATAATGTGGAAGTGGAGTTTGCCCGAGGTTATGTAGGCGATGTAAGCGGAAATTACAATGGCGTAACTACCGGACAGAATCTGGAGGACAAACGCAGCGAGGCTGAGCTGATAGCCGAAGCCGTAGAAAAAGCCAAGCATGCTGATTACGTGGTGATGTTTGGCGGCTTGAACAAGAGTGATTATCAGGATTGCGAAGGTCACGACCGCAAACAGCTTGAATTGCCATACGCTCAAGACAAGCTCATCGAGGCTTTGGCTAAAGCCAACAAGAACTTCATCTATGTGAATATCTCGGGTAATGCTGTGGCTATGCCTTGGAAAGAGAAGGTAGCCGGTATCGTACAGGGATGGTTTATCGGTAGCGAAAGCGGTGAAGCTCTGGCTTCTATCCTCACCGGCGACAAGAATCCTAGCGGCAAATTACCATTCACATGGGTAAACTCATTGCAGGAAGTGGGTGCCCACGCATTAAACACCTATCCGGGCACCTGGCGCAAGGAAGGTGGAGCCAAGACTGAGGGCAACATCATTGATGAGGAGTATAAGGAAGGCATCTACGTAGGTTACCGTTGGACTGATAAGAAAAACATCAAGCCAGCATTCGCCTTTGGACATGGATTGAGCTACACTCAGTTTGCCATCTCTAATCTTCGCAGTGATAAGAATCTGATGAATCAGAATGACTCTATCACCTTTACCGTGAATGTAAAGAACACTGGCAAACGTGCCGGTGCAGAAACCATCCAGCTCTATATCCATGATGTAAAGGCTTCTGTCGATCGCCCTTACAAGGAGCTGAAGGGATTCCAGAAGGTTTACCTGCAGCCGGGAGAGAGCAAGGATGTAAACATCACCATCAATAAGCAGGCACTCAGCTTCTATGATGAAACAGCTGCATCCTGGAAGGCTGAAGCAGGCAAGTTTGAAGCACTCGTCGGAAATGCTTCCGATCAGCTGAAACTCAAAAAGGCGTTTGAACTGAAATAAAATGAGTGGAGTTAATACATAACAAAAACATCGTAAACATGAGAACAGCATTCATATCACTATCATTTCTGCTGGCTGGCTCGCTGATGGTTCCTGCCATCGCCCATACACCCGCCAGCAAGAAGAAAGTTGCTACAACAACTCAAAAAGGTAAAATCCTGCCGATGAAGGAGTATATCGACCAGCTGATGGCAAAGATGACTCTGCAGGAGAAAATCGGTCAGCTCAACCTGATGGTGGCTGGCGATATCACTACCGGTGGAGCCCTGGACACCCAGGTGGGTGGCGACATTGCAAAAGGCAATATGGGCGGCGTATTCAACATCAAGGGACTCGACAAAATCAAGGCTCTCCAGGACATCGCCATCAAGAACAGCCGTCTGGGCATTCCGCTGCTGGTGGGCATGGACGTAATCCACGGCTACGAGACCATATTCCCTATCCCCCTCGCCCTCTCCTGCTCCTGGGATACAGAAGCGATGAAGAAGGTAGGCGAAGTATCGGCAAAGGAAGCCAGTGCTGCAGGAATCAACTGGACTTACTCGCCCATGGTAGATATTGCACTCGATGCCCGATGGGGACGAATCAGCGAGGGTAACGGAGAGGATCCTTACCTGAGCGGCGTGATGGGTGCCGCACTCACACAGGGCTACCAGGGCGCCGACATGCGCACAGAGGAGATATTGAGAGCCGATAGAATCATGGCGTGCCTCAAGCACTTTGCCCTCTACGGAGCCGTGGAGAGCGGAAAGGAATACAACACCGTGGATATGAGTCGCATACGCATGATGAACCAATACCTGCCTCCTTACGAAGCCGTGGTAAAGGCTGGCGTAGGCAGCGTAATGTCTTCGTTCAACCTGATAGATTATACCCCTGCCACCGCCAACCACTGGATGATGACCGATGTCTTGAGAAAACAATGGGGATTCAAGGGCTTTCTCGTAACAGATTATGCATCTATCGCCGAGATTCTGAACCACGGCACTGCCAAGGATCTGAAAGAGGCATCAGAACAGGCACTCCTGGCTGGTACGGATATGGATATGTGCTCCAATGCCTTCGTCAAGCATCTGGCACAAAGCGTGGCAGAGGGCAAGGTGACGGAGGAAGACATCAACACTGCCTGCCGCCGCATCCTCGAGGCAAAATACAAACTGGGATTGTTCAGCAATCCTTACCGTTATTGCAACGCCAAGCGAAACAAGACCGACATCTATTCTGCCGAAAACCGACAGATAGCTCGCGACGTAGCAGCCGAGACCTTCGTGCTTCTGAAAAATGAAGGAAATCTTCTTCCTCTGAAGAAACAGGGAAAGATAGCTCTGATTGGTCCTCTTGCAGATACCCGCAACAATATTGCCGGCACATGGAGTGTAGCTCAGGCTCCAGAGAAATATACTACTATCAAGGAAGCCATGGAGAAAGCGCTCGATGGCAAAGCCACCTTATTATATGCACAGGGCAGCAATATCTGGCGCAACCATGAACTTCAGAAGAACGGCGAACAGGGCAAGTCTATTGCCTGGGGAGATGAGGTAAAAATGAAGAACGAGGCACTGCAGATAGCAAAGGAAGCAGACGTGATAGTATGCGCCATGGGCGAAACTGCCGACATGAGCGGTGAATGCGCAAGCCGCACTAATCTGGAAATGCCTGATGTGCAGCAGGAACTTCTGGCAGAACTCGCAAAGACGGGAAAACCTGTCGTATTGCTCAACTTTGCCGGTCGCCCTACGGTTTTGTCATGGGAGAATGAACACATTCCTACCATCATGAACGTATGGTTTGGTGGTTCTGAAATGGGAGATGCACTTTGCGATGTCATCTTCGGCGACAAGGTTCCATCAGGTAAGCTCACCACTTCCATGCCAAAGACAACCGGACAGGAGCCTCTCTACTACAATCATCTGAATACGGGAAGACCAGTACCTGATGACAATCAGATATTTGTCAAGTTTGCCAGCAACTGTCTGGATGTAAGCAATGGTCCTCTCTATCCATTCGGCTATGGATTGAGCTACACTACTTTCGAGTATGGCGATTTGAAGCTGAGCAGCCATGAAGTCAATATGGATGACTGGAAGATTACAGCCACCATCAACGTAAAGAATACGGGCAGCCGTGATGCCGACGAGGTAGTTCAGCTCTATATCCGTGATATGGTTGCCAGCATCTCTCGCCCTGTCAAGGAGCTGAAAGGTTTCCAGCGCATCCATCTGGCTGCAGGAGAAAGCAGGGAAATCAGCTTCGACATCACTCCTGAAATGCTCAAATTCTATAACGCAGAATTAAAGCATGTGATTGAACCAGGTGACTTCCAGATTATGGTGGGAGGAAACAGTAAAGAGGTAAAGACCCAGAATCTTACTGTCAAGAACTAGTGCCAAAAGCAAATGAACATGCAATGATAGATACAAGACTGTAAGTTTTCAGGAGTGTGGTTACACTCCTGAAAACTTACAAAAGATTCATAATGTGTTTTATGGGAAAATCTGCCCAAATATTCAGAACAGCTTAAAATGAGCGATTTATGAGTGTTTCACCTCAATTGAGGTAATGATTTGGCAACAGTGCTAAATTCTGCAAATTGGATACGTTTGCTTGTCAAACAACTCTTTTTGTCTGCAAAAATACAATAATTTATGTGACACACAAAGAAATATATATTTTTTAACTAGAGAATCTCTAAAAGTAACTACTCAGCACCCCTATAGAAAACTTCTCGTTAATAAAGCATAAACTTGAT
>OMAP01000011.1_pt1 | contig 87698 bp, 73 predicted proteins | sample 1644691 | NCBI WGS metagenome assembly OMAP01 (sample SAMEA103958141, study PRJEB25191) | human gut metagenome | biome: human-associated habitat [ENVO:00009003]; feature: intestine environment [ENVO:2100002]; material: feces | place: Germany | collected 2013/2015 | reverse complement strand
TATATAAAAACATTATAAAGCCTTTAGATAGAGCTCGTTAGCCCGAACTGAGGTAGAGATTACTACACGGATGATTTCTCGCTCAACCAAAAGGGAAATGCACAGAGAAAGATTGTAGAGTTTGCCATCATCAACGACGATGAGCTGGACAAGGAGAATCCGAAGAAGATGCCGCTGATGAAGACCCTGATGCAAACCATGAAGCCTAGCTTCATCGGTGCCTACAAGAAGAACTTCAACCGTCTGCCCCGCTCCGCCTCATTCACCGGCACCAGCAACCAGCGCGAACTTCTCACCGACCGCTCAGGCTCCCGAAGATTCCTAATTCTGGAACCCGACGGGATGATCAACGTAGATGATATCGAGCACGACCAGATTTATGCCCAACTATTAGATGAGGTAGAGCATGGCGAGCCTTACTTCTTCTCCAAGGAGGATGAAAAGGAGATACAGGAACACAATCTTCCCTACTATATCAAGACAGACCTGGAAAGAACCGTTGCCTCGTACTTCAGAACTCCAGAAGTAGGGGAAAAGGGAGAGAAAATGACCGCCGACATCATCCTGAAAAAGCTGAAAACGATACACGCCAAGGGTGTTCAGGATATCGCCCTGAATCCCTTCAGCAAGATCCTGACCCATCTTTTCGGCAAACCGGAACATACCCATGACGGCAATCTCTATCTTGTAAAGGAAGTAGGATAAGAAAATGTCCTTTCACACTTAACTCTCTGTTTATCAACAACAAGAAGAGTTTTGTGAAAGGACTTTTTCTGCATTATCTTTTTTATCCCCTATTCTTCGGTAGATAATTATCGTTTTTACACTCCTATTCTACGGTAGATGAAGACCCTGCCTTCACGCTCTCGTGTCATCTTCGGGAACTCGCCCTCGCAATAACCAGACAGTACCTTCTGGGCATGATACTTAGTAACACCATGAAGACGCATCAAATCCTTTACCGTGATATAGCCATGCTTCTTGCAGAAGTTGGTGATGTCCAGCAATTCCTGAGCCGACTCCTTAGGCGGGAAACTTACCTTCCAGGGAATACGGCTGCAATTTCCACCATAATTGACAAAGAACTCCTTATCAAACTCACGGGTGGTTTTCACCTCAAAACCCTCAATCACCACTTCATTGGCAGGAATCAGCTCACCCTCATGATACACCTTATGATATATATTGCCATCATCATCCTTATGGTCTCTCAATTTCAACTTGGGTTTGATGATGAACATATCTCCTATCTTCACCTCCATACCACTGGAAAGTGCCATCATCGTCTCATCCTTGATAGACTGGATGGCTGCCAGAAACTGTGAGGTAACCATCTGATGGTGCTGGCGCATACCATCACGCATATTCTTGAAATCATACACATCTCTATATACAAACTGAGGATGAATCAAATACTTGCCAGTCTCATCTTTCATCGGAGATCGGTGCTCTATATAACCTATCGGTCCTGTAGCTCTTGGCATAATCTTTCATATTTTATAAAGTCTTGTGAAGAAGACTCCTGTGTGAAGTTCCTTACACGATGCAAAGATACGAAAAAATATCAAAACCCAAACAAAAAGATAGAGAAAATCTTATATATAATAAGGTGTACGCACACAATTAGGGTACATGAACCTTTACGAAAAGTTAAAAGATTGTCTTTTTTCTACTTTTTATGCATTTTTTCTTTCTTTTTGTTGGTTATTTCAAGAAAAAACTATATCTTTGCAATCGCAAACAATAAAAAAGAAATTTCAAACACAATAAAAGATAAAGATTATGAAAGCATCTGAAGTAATCGCGAATCTCCAAAGAAGATTCCCAAATGAGCCTGAGTATATCCAGGCAGTTAGTCAGGTTCTCGGTACTATCGAGGAAGAGTACAACAAGCACCCTGAGTTCGAGAAGGCAAACCTCATCGAGCGCCTCTGCATCCCAGACCGCATCATCCAGTTCCGTGTATCTTGGGTAGATGATAAGGGTAACGTACAGACTAACATGGGTTACCGCATTCAGCACAACAACGTGATCGGCCCTTACAAGGGAGGTCTTCGCTTCCACAAGTCTGTAAACTTGGGTATCCTGAAGTTCCTTGCTTTCGAGCAGACTTTCAAGAACTCTCTTACTACTCTCCCTATGGGTGGTGCAAAGGGTGGTTCTGACTTCTCTCCACGTGGCAAGAGCAACAATGAGGTGATGCGTTTCTGCCAGGCTTTCATGACTGAGCTTTACCGTCACATGGGTCCAGACGAGGATGTTCCTGCTGGTGATATCGGTGTAGGCGGCCGTGAGGTAGGTTACCTCTTCGGTATGTACAAGAAGTTGACTCACCAGTTCCAGGGTGTCTTGACCGGTAAGGGTCAGGAGTTCGGTGGTTCTCTCATCCGTCCTGAGGCTACTGGTTACGGTAACGTTTACTTCCTCTGCAACATGCTCGCTACCAAGGGCATCGACATCAAGGGCAAGACTGTATTGGTTTCTGGTTCAGGTAACGTTGCCCAGTACACTATGGAGAAGTTGCTCCAGTTGGGTGCTAAGCCTGTTACATGTTCAGACTCTGATGGTTACATCTACGATCCAGACGGTATCGACCGCGAGAAGCTCGACTACATCATGGAGCTCAAGAACGTAGAGCGTGGCCGTATCAAGGAATATGCTGAGAAATATGGCGTGAAGTATGTAGAGGGTGCTAAGCCTTGGTTTGAGAAGGCTGACATCGCACTGCCATCTGCTACTCAGAACGAGATCAACGAGGAGGCTGCCAAGGCTCTCATCGCAAACGGTGTATTCGCTGTGAGCGAGGGTGCTAACATGCCTTCTACTCCAGAGGCTATCAAGGTGTTCCAGGATGCCAAGATCCTCTACGCTCCAGGTAAGGCTGCCAACGCTGGTGGTGTGGCTGTTTCTGGTCTTGAGATGAGCCAGAACTCTGAGCGCCTGAAGTGGTCACGCGAGGAGGTTGACGCTAAGCTCCACGACATCATGAACGATATCCACGCCAACTGCGTGAAGTACGGTACAGAGAACGACGGTTACGTAAACTACGTAAAGGGTGCTAACGTAGCCGGATTCCTGAAGGTAGCTAAGGCTATGATGGCTCAGGGTATCGTATAAAAAAGATAAAACGGATAAAAGATAAAAAAAAATTTGATCATTTATTAGTTATTAATAGAAGCGGCAGGCTCGTGAGAGTCCGCCGCTTTGCTATTGTCCTGAATCCAAATTCGGAAACGGGTTCCGAAAAATGAATGTATTCTAAATGAATCAGACCGGAGTATCTTCCGGATTCTCCTTGAAGAGATCTTCTGCCTGTGGAAGCTCATCTTCATCAAACCACTGTGCGAGCTTGTCGTGAGCCTTCTGCTTCGCATCCTCAGAAACATCTCCCCATACCTTATGAAGCACGAAGATGAGCACTGCCAGGTCGTCGCTCAGTCCCGCTATCGGAATGGCATCGGGAATCACATCGAGCGGACTGATGAGGTAGCCCAGAGCGCCGATAATCATCGCCTTGTCCTTGAGCGCCACCTTGTCACTCTCCAGCGTATAATAGAGAATGAGAGCTGCATAAACCATCTTGGCACCTGCACGCTTTGCCACGTGCGAAATCTTCTCGACAAATGCACTCTGAGTGAATTTGTCCTTATAAGCCATAAAATCAGGTAAATTCATATCTTCAATGCTTTAAAGTTATTATCTTTTTTCATAGAAGAGTACTGCCTTGATAAAGGTCTCCATCTTCGTTTCCTTGTGCTTGTTCACACGGTAGAGGATCACCATCTGGAGCAATGCCTTGCAGAAGCAAGCGAGCAGCAGACCGATGATGATGGCAATGATGGTGGTCATTGCCTTGCCGTTCTCATAGATAGGCGACTTATCTGGGAAGCAGGAAAGGATCAATACGGGGATGACGGTGATGAAACCGCCCACCGTGAGCTGCGTACGCTTGGAGCCGCCCATGTCGAGGATGGCCTGCTTATCGAAGAGATAGTCATCCAGCTCCATGCGGGTAAGTCCATAGTTCTCCAACTTAGGGAAGTCGGGCTCATCGCCATACTTCTGCATCTTGTTGGTTACCTTGTGCTCAAAATCGTCTAATATCTGCTTTTCCGGTTCTCTAAGATTCATAATTGCTGGTTATTTTAAATGGTTTGAAACACCGCACCATACATTGCATTGACAGGTATATATGTCTCCATACCTTATTATATATATATGATGCAGAAAGAACTAAAAGAAAGAAAGCAGTGCTCCTATAAGCCGAGTTCTGTACCCATACCGTCAGAAACGATACGGATGCCTGTCATTTATCTAGTCCCAGAGTCACCCCTGGGCTCAAGCACTCTACCCTCCGCAGTAGCCCGAAGGCAATCGGACGAGCCGCCCTCAATCTGCGGTTTACATGAGCTTACAGCTCCCAGATGGCACAGCCTGGCGATCACCCGCCAGCTGGTGGTCTCTTACACCACCTTCTCACCCTTACCCGACACTAAACCACGATGCCCTGCCGGAGCCTGACTTCGCTACGGAATAAGTTTCGGGCGGTCATTTTCTTCTACCGACACCTACTGTCACCAATAGCTTCTATTTTCGGAAGTGGGATGCCCTACGCTGCCCGGACTTTCCTCTCGCACCCCCCAGTAGAGAATGCCAGCGACAAGCCGGAGCACTGCTTTCGAAATGCAAAGATAGCAAAAAAGTTCGACTTAACCGCCAATTTCTCTGAGTTTTTAAACTCTTTTCGCTTTTTGGGGATGATTTTACTGCTTTCTCACCCCGAAAGACTGACATTCCAGTCATCTTTCCCTCTTGTTCCGTTCACATTCGTTTGCATATTAAGAAGTTTTAATTTCATATACAAAACTATCATTTTTCAGAAAAGTAGCAAATAATTGTAAAAATAGGGCTATTCTTGTTTAAGAGCCGTTAAAGTGTTAATTTTAAATGTTAAAACGGAATAAAAAATGGCTCAAAGTTATACGTATATCAAAAAATGACTCTATATTTGCAACCGAAAAGCTGAGGCAAGAAGCTGACAGATTTGGCAGCCCCGATGGTTTTGGCATAGAATTGGCAGAAGGCTAGGCGTAACAATAAAAAAGGAAATAATAATAAAAAGGATATTAAACATGAAAAAGGTAACTAATTATGTAATGGCAGTGCTATGCGTAGGTTCGCTAGCATTCTCAACAGGTGCTTTCATGAAGGTGAACGCTTCACCAGCTGTAACAGCAGAGGCACCAGGTCAACCAGTTGATCTCACTTACGCAGCAGAGAAGGCTCTGCCAGCCGTGGTACATATCAAATACGTACAGAACTCGAAGGTGAAGACCGTAGATGTTCAGAGCGACCCATTCGGAGGCTTCTTCGACCCATTCGGATTCTTCGGCAATCCTGGAGGTCAGGGCGGCACACGCAAGCAGCAGGTGCAGACTCCTAAGAGAGAGGCTACAGGTTCGGGCGTGATCATCAGCTCAGACGGATACATCGTAACCAACAACCACGTGGTGGAAGGCGCAGATGAACTGACCGTGACCCTGAACGACAACCGCGAATATTCTGCACGCATCATCGGTACCGACAAGACCACCGACCTCGCCCTCATCAAGGTGGATGGCAAGAACCTGCCTACCCTGCCTATCGCCAACAGCGACAATGTGAAGGTGGGTGAATGGGTCATCGCAGTGGGCAATCCTTTCGGACTCAACAATACCGTTACCGCAGGTATCATCTCTGCCAAGGCTCGTTCTCTCGGTGCCAACGGCGTGGAGAGCTTCATCCAGACCGATGCTGCCATCAACGCAGGTAACTCTGGCGGTGCACTCGTCAACACCCAGGGTGAGCTGGTGGGCATCAATGCCATGCTCTACTCCCAGACCGGTTCCTACTCAGGCTACGGCTTCGCCATTCCTACCTCTATTATGAACAAGGTGGTGGATGACCTGAAGAAGTACGGAAGCGTACAGCGCGTGATGCTGAGCATCCAGGGTAGCGATGTGCTCAACTACATCAACGCCCAGAAGGAAAACGGCAAGGACGTGAACCTGGGAACCAACGAGGGTGTCTATATCGCCAAGGTAGATGAAGACGGCAACGGTGCTGCTGCCGGACTGAAGGAAGGCGACGTGATTACCAAGGTAGATGGCAAGAAGGTGACCAAGATGGCTGAGCTGCAGGAGTCGCTCAACGGCAAGCGCCCTGGCGACAAGATGAGCATCACCTACCTGCGCAACAAGAAGGAGACCACCAAGACCATCACCCTGAAGAATGCCCAGGGCAACACTTCAGTAATCAAGAGTGCAGACCTCGACGTGCTCGGCGGAACCTTCCGTCCTGTTACAGAGAGCCAGAAGAACCAGCTCAGCATCAAGTATGGTGTAGAGGTGATGAAGGTGAACAGCGGTGCCCTGAAGGATGCCGGCATTTCACGCGGATTCATTATCCAGCGCATCAACGACAGCAACATCACATCGCTCGACGACCTGCAGAAGGCTGTGAAGAGTGCTTCTACCAGCAAGGATCCTGTGCTCTACATCCAGGGTGTATGGCCTACAGGCAAGAAGGCTTACTTCGCTGTTCCACTGCAGAAGGACTAATCGGCTGAGGGGCGCCTATCACCGGAAGAACCCGGCTGAAGTTCCTAAGAAAAGAGAACTTAATCCCCTCTGAAAAGATAAAAAATGACAAAATAGCAGGTATTTTGAAAAATATCTGCTATTTTTTTTGTTTTTCCAAACAAAAAGTGTACTTTTGCATCTACAAAATTAAATTGCTACCATGAGACAACTGAAAATTTCAAAGTCTATAACGAATCGCGAAAGCGCATCGTTGGACAAATATCTCCAAGAAATTGGACACGAGGAACTCCTGACAACCGACCAGGAAGTGGAACTCGCACAGCGCATAAGAAAAGGGGACAAGAGAGCCCTGGAGAGATTGACCAAAGCCAACCTGAGATTCGTGGTATCTGTTGCCAAGCAATACCAGAATCAGGGACTCAGCTTACCTGACCTTATCAACGAAGGAAACGTTGGGCTTATCAAAGCTGCAGAAAAATTTGATGAAACACGCGGCTTCAAGTTCATCTCGTATGCCGTTTGGTGGATCAGACAGAGCATTCTGCAGGCTATTGCCGAGCAGAGCAGACTGGTACGCCTCCCCCTCAACCAGGTGGGTAGCGTCAACAAGATAACAAGGGAACTCAACAAGTTCGAGCAGGAACACGAGCGCAAGCCGAGCGTGGATGAGATTGCAGAGCGTGTGGATTTGCCCGAAGACAAGATTGCAGACGCCATGAAGGCGAACTCACGCCACGTGAGCATGGATGCACCTATCGCCGACGGCGAGGACAGCAGCATGATCGACTTCCTGTCTGGTGACTCATCCAATACAGACAGGGAACTCGCCATAGAATCGCTCAAGGAGGAGGTCAGCCGCATACTGAAGCTGCTCACCGACAAGGAGCAGAAGGTGCTGAGAGCATTCTTCGGAATAGACGGTTCGCCGGAAATGACCCTGGATGAGATAGGTGAAAAGTACAACCTGACGAGGGAGCGTGTAAGGCAGATCAAGGAGAAAGCCCTGCACCGACTCAGACACAACACGAAGAATAAACTGCTGAAATCCTATCTGGGACAGTAAGCGCAAAACATAAGTATAGAAAAGAATAAATGAAAGTTTTAAAAATCGCATTAGCACTGGCTATCGCAGCCATCTCTTCATTCACGGCCCACGCCAAGAATGATCCGACAACTGCATATATGTTCGGTTTCGCATCGTCGTTCAACGACTCTACGGTGTATATGACCAGCGTGCAGAGAGTTGATTCAGTATATCTGACTCACAAGAAGCTCTTCCTGGACAACAGAGAGAACTACTCCCTGCAGCTGAAGGAATATCTGGAGTCGATCGGTGCACCCAAGCGAACCTGCATCGTGATCTTCGACCGCAACTTCAAGAAGGCGGAGAAGAAATGGACCAAGCTGCACGACCGTTACACCAAGCAGGCGAAGGCAAAGCGCCTGAAGAACGGCGAGAAGCCGAAGGACCTCCCTACTCCATGGCAGATGAAGAACATCGACGAGAGCAAGTTCATGTTCAAGGCGATAGAGCCAAGCGACATGGAGGAGCCAAAGACCAAGGCTGAAAGAAAGGCTGAAAAGAAGGAGGCAAAGGCTCAGCGGAAGCAGAAGAAAGCTGAAGTAAAGAGCCAGCTGAAGCAGAGAAAAGCCGAAGTGAAGCAGAAGAAGGCAGAACTGAAGCAGAAAAAGGCGGAAGCCAAGAAAAAAGCTGAAGCATAAAGAAAAGAAGTTTTAAAAAAAATATTTAGTAGTTAATACCTATATTAAAAATTATTTTTTAGGGCGTCAGCGGTACTAGATTACCGCTGCATGTTAGTAGTTTAGTTCGGCCCCTAGGAAGTTGTGAAATCTCCAAGGGCAAAAGCCCCCGGAAGTTGTGAAACCTCCGGGGGCTTTTTTTATAGGAATAAACCTGATGTCTTTATTTCATTTTATCCTTAAACCAGTTGGTAATCTGGCGCAGGAGATGATTGCGGGTATTACCTCCCGAAATGCCGTGATTGCGGTTGGTGTACCAAAGCTCCTTAAAATCCTTGTCTGCCTGAACCAATGCCTCTGAATACTCGAAGGTGTTCTGTGGATGAACATTGTCATCTGCCAGTCCATGACAGATAAGCAAGGCACCATGCTGCTTGTCGGCACGCTCGATTGGGTTTACCTTGTAGCCATCCTCGTTCTCCTGAGGAGTACGCATGTAACGCTCGGTATAGACCGTATCATAGAAGCGGTAGCAGGTAGGAGGCGCAACAGCCACACCAGCCTTGAACACAGGGCGGCCTTCGCTCATACTCATCAGGGTATTGAAACCACCATAGCTCCATCCCCAGATACCGATGTTGTCCTTATCCACGTATGGCAGACTGCCCATATAGAGAGCTGTCTCCACCTGATCCTTTGACTCCAGGTCGCCGAGGCGCAGATAGGTACACTTCTCAAACTCAGCACCACGGGCACCGGTTCCACGGCCATCTACACAAGCCACGATGAATCCCTCCTGAGCCAGATAGTAATCGAAGGCTCCACCAGAACCCATGCTTCCCGTGCTCCAGGAATTGAGCACCTGCTGGCTGCCCGGACCGGAATACTGGAAGAGGATGACCGGATACTTCTTGCTGGCATCGAAATCTACCGGCTTCACCATCCATCCGTCGAGCTTCACGCCCTCTGATGTAGTGAAGGTGAAGGTCTCGCGCTTGCCCCAGTTATACTGCTTGGTCTTCTCCAACAGCTTCTTGTTGTCCTCCAGGGTCTTAATCACCTTACCCTTGTTGTTGCGTACGGTGTAAACGTATGGATGGCTGTAGCTGCTCCAGTTGTTCACGAAATAGCGGTAATCGCCTGAGAAGTAAGCCGAGTTGGAACCCTCCTCTGAAGTGAGTCGATCCACCTTGCCGTTCTTGTGAGCCACATAAACCTGGCGGTCGTGTGCATTGAGCATGGCTGCCTGGAAATAGATGTCGCCGGTCTTCTCATCCATGCCGTAGATGGCGGTAACATCGTAGTTACCCTTCTCTACCTGGCGGATCAGCTTGCCTTTCATATCATAGAGATAAAGGTGCATGTAGCCGTCACGGTCGCTAGGGAGCAGGATGTTCTTCTTGCCCACGATGCTGTTCTCCATCACCTCTTCCTTGATGAACTTAGGCACGCTTTCCTGGATGATCTGCTTGCTCTTGCCGGTGAATGGATTCACGGAGTAGAGGCGCATGTCGTCCTGGTGGCGGTTCATCGTATAGACGATGAGACTGTTGGCGTCTGGAGTGGTCTTGATTCGAGGATAGTAGCCGTCTGCATCTACCGGAACATCCAGTGCGAGGGTCTTGCCCGTCTTCATATCGTAGCTCCAGAGGCTCACCTTGGAGTTGTCCTGTCCAGCCTTAGGATACTTGTAGGAATACTCTCCCGGATAATCGTGAAACTCGCTGCGGGTAGGCTTGGCGCCTTCGAAGAGCTGGAGGGAATAGGTCTTCACGTGGCTTTCGTCGAAACGGATCCAGCCGAGTGAGGTTCCGTCAGCATTCCAGGCGAAGGCACGGTTGAAGGCAAACTCCTCCTCATATACCCAGTCGGGAATACCATTGATCACTTCATTGAACTTTCCGTCCTTGGTAACCTGCACTTCCTTCTCGCCATCGGTTACGAAGATGTTGTTGTCCTTGACGAAGGCGATGTGGCGTGAATCCGGCGACCAGGTAGCCACCTGCTGGTTCTCGCCCTCAGAAAGCTTCTTGATGGTCTTGCGGGCAATATCGTAGATGAAGTACTCAGCCTTGAACGAACGGCGATACACCGCCTTGCTCTTGGTGAAGACGAGCATCTTCTTGCCATCCGGGCTCATCACGTAGCCCTCTACCGACTTCATCGGAGCCTTGGCAGCCTCTACGTCGAAGAGCACAGCCACCTGCTTGCCAGTCTTGAAAGAATAACTTACTACCTGCTTGCCATCAGAACTGATGGAAGCATAGAGATCGGTACCCTCAATAGGGTTGATTCCTGTAACGTATGAGGCAGAGAATGCACCTGAAGTAATCGACTTCAAATCGAGCTTCTCAGCTGCCTGCATTACTGATGCCATCATCATCGTTGCAACAAAAATTGAAAATCTTTTCATGTATTGTATTAAATGCTTTTGTTTTTCCTGCTTCATCCAGCAGCAGACTAATCCTTATCCGATTAGTCCTTATCCTGCTGCTTAGTCCTTATGCAGCGCTTCGATAGGCGAATAGTCCTCGTCTTCCAGCAGTTCCTTGACTGTGATTTTCGGATTGCGCTTCACATAAGCCTGGATGGTCTTCACATACTTGGTGTCCAGTATATCCTTGCCCAGCGCCTTGTTCACGGTCCACATGACCTTGCCCATGTGCAGGTCGCGGTCCAGCTGCGGACGGGTATCGAAATCCTTCATCGGATAGATGCTCAGCAGATAGAAGGTGAGGCAGTCGGGCACGATATACTCGCGCTGCATGGTAGCACGCTGCTGGGCTGTATAGAATTTCTTGTAGAGCGGATATTCCGGACCCAGATACTTATCCAGTGAAATACCTACCGAATGCTCACCTACCACGATGCTCTGGTCGAGCGCACCGATCTGGGCATAGAAGTATGGCTGCTGAAGCTCAGGCAGCCAGTCGTGCAGACGGCCGAACGATTTCTTCAGCTGCTCGTTGATGTCGTCCATGTTCGCATACATGGCCTCAGCATCTGCGATAAGCGACTGGAGGGTGGAATCCTGATAGAACATCAGGAAACGGTTGCTGATGTTGGCGTCGGTAATGGTACCAAGCTGCAGCATCTTCTCTATCAGTGTTCGGGTTTCTATCGGATAGTCGGTATTCATCTGCTGAAGGGCAGAGAAATCACCGGTGGTAAGGTATCTGCTTTGCAGACGGTCGTAGCGCTGCACCGTTAATGGGACAGCGTCAGCCTCCTCGTTCGGCTTGAACTTGAACTCGCAGGCCGAACAGAGCATAATAAATGCTAATATGACGATATAATCAAATATTCTTTTCACGTAATTTTAAAGTCTTCTGGTTACGACTGCAAAAATACTAAAAAATATTTAAATTACCAAGCAAAATCTCAAAAAAATAATAAAAAACAGCCAATAGCGAGCAAAATGCTAACACTTTTACTCACTATTGGCTATCTGTGCAATATTCTGTCGTTTATTGAGGAGTCAAGGAGTTAGCTCCCTACTATCGAATCGTGCAGTTCGAAAAGAGTTTCTTGCCCCTGGCGTAATACTGCCAGAGGATGGAGCAATCGAAAACCTGCGGTATCTTTTCCTCCACTCTATTCTCCTGAATCTTCTTGCGGTCTTCATCGAAATCGTGCTTCCATGCCTGGAAAGCCCTGCGCGCCTTGAAGATTGCCTTGAAGTCGCCCAGATTGTGTTTCAGGATCAGCATCTCGAAAGCTGCCAAATAATCCAGGAACCATCTCACTCTCATAACATGAGATAATTCTTTATCGCTCAGATTCTTATAGAGCATCGTTAGATTGTTTCTAAAATTCAGGAAAGTCTTCATCGAATTGCTCTTCGGCAAGGTTCCACCACCCACGTGATAGACTTCACTCTCCGGAATGCAGTAGATCTTCCTGCCCATCAGGCGTAATCGCCAGCAAAGGTCTATTTCCTCGTTATGGGCAAAGAAGCGGCCATCCAGTCCGCCTGCCTCCCAGTAATCCCTGGCACGGATCATCATGCAGGCACCCGTAGCCCAGAGCACCTCCTGCTGGTAATCATACTGTCCGTTGTCGCGCTCCACGGTCTCGAAGATGCGTCCCCGGCAGAACGGATAGCCGAACTTGTCGAGGAAACCGCCGCAGGCTCCCGCATACTCAAACATATCCTTGTCGTATTCCGCCAGGAGCTTAGGCTGGCAGGCTGCCACCTGGGGATGGGAATCCATGAACTCGATGAGCGGAGTGAGCCAGTGATGAGCCACCTCCACATCGCTGTTCAGGAGAACATAATATTCTGCCTCTATCTGCTCCAGCGCACGGTTGTAGCCCTCGGCAAAGCCGAAGTTCTGCTCCAGCACGATGGTCTTGACGTGGGGAAACTGAGTCTCCAGAAGAAGCATTGACTGGTCTGACGAATTGTTGTCAGCCACCCATATCTCAGCATCCTGCCGTGAATATTCCACGACATTAGGCAGATACTTGGCAAGCATCTTCTGCCCATTCCAGTTTAATATTACGATTGCAACTTTAGCCATATTTTACAGTAAACTCTTTAACTTATTATTCAGGAGATTGGTAAACTCATAGTTCTTGAGTCCCCATTTCGGTGCGACAAGCAGTTCCTTAGGCGACTGGCTGACGAACCGTTCCAGCACCAGGTCCTTTCTCAAGAGCCGGATGTATTTTACGATGACATCGATGTATTCCTCCACCGTATAGACGTGGAAAGGATGCTCAGCATACTCCTGTGCCAGGCGGGTTCCCTTGATAATCTGCATCTGGTGAATCTTCAGGATGTCGATAGGAAGGGAAGAGATGATGGGTGCCTGACGGAGGCTCTCTGCCGCATCCTCACCCGGCAAGCCGATGATGATGTGGGCACCCGTGAGGATTCCCCTGGCGTGGGTTCGCTCCACCGCATCCCGGCAGCAGGCAAAATCATGACCACGGTTGATGCGCTTCAGGGTCTCATCGTTGGCACTCTCAATGCCATACTCCACCAGTACGAAGGTGCGCCGGTTCAACGCCTCGAGATAATCCAGCAATTCATCGCTCACGCAATCAGGACGGGTTCCTATTACGATTCCCACCACATCCTCTACCTGCAGCGCCTCCTCGTACATCTGACGGAGAAGTTCTACCTTGGCGTAGGTATTGGTATAAGCCTGGAAATAAGCCAGATACTTCATATCCGGATACTTCCTGCTGAAGAAGGCCTTGCCCTCCTCCAACTGCTCCGTTATCGACTTCCTGCGGTCGCAATAGCTGGGATTGAACGTACGGTTGTCGCAGTACGTGCATCCTCCGCTCGAGATTCTCCCATCCCGGTTAGGACAAGAGAATCCTGCATCTATCGAAATCTTCTGAACCCGGAAGTCAGGAAACCGCTTCCGGATCCAGGAGCCAAAATCATTGTAGTACATTGAACTTTGAGGTTTGAACTTTGAACTTTATGATCAGCCTTTACTTTGAGCTATCCAATCAATTCTGCCTTCAACGCCGTCTTGTCGTGATTGAAACCACCCAGACGAACCTTGATGAGCTGATTGTCGTATTCCTCCTTGGCGAGAGCTGGCGAAAGTTCCACACGAACATAGTTCTTGGTGAAACCATGCATCGCCTTGCCTCTTGGCGCCTTCTCGAAGAGCACCTCAGCCTCGGTACCGATGTACTGGGCATAGAACTCCTGAGTCTTCTGGTCGCTCAACTCAAGGAGACGCTTGGAGCGCAGCTTCTTCTCCTTCTCATCTACCACGTATGGAATCTTCAAGGCTGCTGTTCCAGGACGCTCGGAGTATGGGAACACGTGGAGCTGCGTAACAGGCAGGCTCTTCAGGAACTCATAGCACTCCTCGAAACACTCCGGAGTTTCACCACGACAGCCCACCATCACATCTACGCCGATAAACGCATCAGGCATCTTCTCCTTGATCAGGTTCACCTTGTGGGCGAAAAGCGCCTTGTCGTAACGGCGGTGCATCAGCTTAAGCACCTCGTCGCTTCCGCTCTGCAGCGGAATATGGAAGTGAGGCATGAAGGCACGGCTCTCGGCACAGTAGGTGATGAGGTCATCATCGCAGAGATCCGGCTCCAGACTGGAGATACGGTAACGCTTGATGCCTTCCACCTGGTCCATCGCCTTCACAAGGTCGAGGAACCGCTCATGGGTGGTCTGTCCGAAATCGCCGATGTTCACACCGGTAATCACGATTTCCTTGCCGCCCTCAGCTGCCGCCTGCTCGCACTGAGCCACGAGCGATTCGATGCTTGGGTTGCGGGAATTGCCACGGGCGAAAGGAATGGTGCAATAGGTGCAGTAGTAGTTGCAACCATCCTGCACCTTCAGGAAGTATCGGGTACGGTTGCCACGGGAGCATGAAGGCTGGAAGGTCTTGATCTCCTTGGTCTTCACGCTGTGGTGCTGATGAAGCGCAGAATCAGAAGACTCCAGGTTCTCGCCGGTGACAGGAAGTCCGTTTTCTACGGCAAACTTCTTGGCCCATGCATCGCTGAGATACTGAATCAAGTGGGCCTTCTCGTTGGCGCCCAACACCAGGTCAACACCCTCAATCTTGCTCACGTTCTCCGACTCCAGCTGCGCGTAGCAACCGGTGACGATGACGAAGGCACCAGGATTCTGTCGCACCATGCGATGGATAGCCTGACGGCACTTATGATCAGCAACTTCAGTCACCGAGCAAGTATTGATGAGACAAATGTCTGCTTTCTCCCCCTTCTGTGCCGTAATGACGCCCATATCTTCGAGCATCTTGCCGAAAGTGGAGGTTTCCGAGAAATTGAGTTTGCAGCCCAGCGTATAGTAGGCAGCCTTTTTGCCTTGGAAGGCACTTGAATCTATCATATATGAATCTTTTTCTAATATTTCTAAAAGGTAACCTAACTGAACTTTCACAAGTAAGCGCCATACGCCCTGAAAGGGCAGAAGCTCCTAGCCCAGGGCAGCGCCCTGGGTAATTACGGACGCAAACCTGTCGCCCTGTAAGGGCAAAAGCTTTCAAATATCAGACAATTAACAAAGCTTTTGCCCTTACAGGGCGCCTCGCAAATTGCTATTATACCCAGGGCGTTGCCCTGGGCTAGGAGCTTTTGGGCCTTCAGCCCGTACTTAAACCACAGGCGAAAGTTCAGCAACCTAAAAAAATGAAACATAGTCTCTATAAAACGAAAAAGCCGCTAGACCGAAGTCCAGCGGTTGTTTCTCTCATTTTTCGTTCGCAAGTAATTCTAAATTACTTAACTGAATCTGTAGCAGCAGCAGCTGTATCAACAGCAACTGAATCAGCAGCTGAATCAACTACAGCTGTGTCAGAATCAGCAGTAGCTGTTGTCTGAGCTGTTTTGTTACCACATGATGCGAAAGAGATAGCTGCGATAGCTACGAACATAAAAACTAATTTCTTCATTTTCTTTGCTTTTTAAATCTGTAAAACAATCATTCGTTTATTAAAACTGATGCAAAGGTAAGCATTTTTTTGATACGGCGAACTTTTTTTTGTGTTTTTTTTTAGGGGCATTTTGTAACAAAATCACAATCTGCTGATATTCAATCATTTACAAAGTGCTAACGAAAGTTAAAGTTTTTAGTGTGTCCGAAAACAGCCCGATTTTAACACTTTTCGGTGTTTTTTAGCGTAACAAAGGTGCGCGCCAACACCCCGTCTGAACCGTGCTATATACATATAATAAGGTACGCGCGAGGAAGAAAGCAGAAACTTTTTCTAAGAAATCAAACCTCAAAACTTGGCTGACAGCAAACTTTTCTGTAACTTTGCACTCGAAAAAGAATCTTCGACAAACAAGAAAAGAGCAACAGATAAACAGAAAAATGATACAGCTAAAAGAAAATCAGGGCATTCCCCGCAGCATTCTCCTGATGATGTCTATCATCGCAGGACTCACAGTAGCCAACTGCTACTACAACCAGCCGCTTCTCGAACTGATCCGCCACGATCTGGACATTACCGAGCAGAGCGCCAACCTCATCACCGTGATTACCCAGATAGGTTATGCGCTGGGACTGTTCTTTCTCATCCCTATGGGAGACATGTTTTCGCGCAAGAAACTCATCCTCGTGAACATGACCATTGCAGCCTTGATGGCAATCGTGATGGCTGTGGCACAAAACGTATGGATGCTCTGGGGAGCTTCCCTGCTCATAGGTGCCTGTTCCGTGATTCCCCAGTTCTTCATCCCGATAGCCGGACAGTTCTCCACACCCGAAAACAAGAGCAGGAACATGGGCTTTGTGCTCTCCGGACTGCTCACGGGTATTCTTGCCTCGCGAGTAATCAGCGGTTACATCGGCGAATGGCTGGGATGGCGGGAGATGTTCTTCATCGCCGCCCTCGTCATGGTAGTCTGCATGGGAATCATGATGCTGATGATGCCTGAGATGAAGCGCAACTATGTGGGTACTTACAGAGGACTGATGACTACCGTGGCTGAGATCTTCATCCTCCATCCTTCCATCCGCATCTACTCCATCCGTGCCGCCTTCGGTTTCGGAAGCATGATGGCAATCTGGTCGTGCCTCGCCTTCCATCTTGCCCAGCCTCCTTTCAATGCAGGCAGCGACATGGTGGGAATGCTCGGACTCTGCGGAATCATGGGAGCCGTGGCAGCCAGCAGCGTAGGAAAGCTGGTTCCAAGGTTCGGAATCCACAAGTTCAGCCTCTTCGGAGCAGCCATGCAGATCATCGCCTGGGCAATAGCCCTCCTCTTCGGCGACACCTATGCAGGACTCATCGCAGCCATCATCCTGGTAGATATCGGACTGCAATGTCAGCAGCTCAGCAATCAGAGCGGCTGCCTGCAGGAGATTCCGCAAGCTTCCAACCGTGCCAACACCATCTTCATGACGATCTATTTCATCGGTGGTTCGCTCGGTACGTTCTGTGCCGGATACGTGTGGACCCAAGCCGACTGGTTGGGAGTCTGCATCGTAGGCATTTCCTTCGCCTTCATCTCCCTGATGATTTCATTGAGCCATAAGAAATAAGAAAAAGAGGATGTATTATAAGTCACATCCAATACGCCCTGAAAGGGCAGAAGCTCCTAGCCCAGGGTAGCACCCTGGGTAATATTGGCAAAAAGCAAAGTCGCCCTGAAAGGGCAAAAGCTTTCAATTTCAAAGCTTTTGCCCTTTCAGGGCGACTTTTTGTATTTGTTCTAAAACCCAGGGCGCTGCCCTGGGCTAAGAGCTTTTGGGCTTTCAGCCCGTCCTCGGTTGTCATTATCTGGACTTATGACACACCCTTCTTTTTACATTTTCTCCTCTCCATACATCTCTTTCCACCAGCTGCCATCATCCTGCAGCCACTTGGCAAACCATGCGAAGATGGTGTTCTGCCACTTGATGCGCTTTTCATAATCGATGATGTGATGATCCTGACCATCTACCAGAACCATCGCCGTTGGACGGCCAAGAAGCTTCAAAGCCGTATAGAGCTGAATACTCTCTCCCACAGGCACATTGTTATCGGCTGTTCCATGCACGAAGAGCAATGGAGTATGAATCTTGTCAGCATTGTAGAGCGGACTCTGATCTACGAAGAGATGCTTGTTGGTCCAAGGATACTCGTTCGCCATGGAAACCTCGCTGTAGCTGTAGCCCCAATAGCCTTCGCCCCAATAGCTGGTATGATCACTGATGCCGGCATGAGAAATGGCTGCGGCAAAGAGATCGGTCTTGGTCTGAAGATACTGAGTCATAAAGCCACCGTAGCTAGCGCCGATACAACCAATCTTCTTGCGGTTTACGAAACTATGCTCATCGCAGAAAGCCTGGGTGCTGGAGATAATATCCTCAGCCACTCCCTCGCCGGCAGTATCCACGTGGCGGGCAGAGAACTTCTGACCGAAACCAGTAGCACCGCTCGGATTCACTACCAGCACCACATACCCCATCGCAGCATAGACATGATGAGGATAGCGGCTCTGGAACATACGGGTGGTAGGACTGCAACCACCATAGTAGTTCACCACCATCGGATACTTCTTGGAAGCATCGAAATGAGGTGGCAGATAGTAACGGCAGCAAAGAGTGTCGCCACGGGAATTCACGAAGTTCCAAGCCTTGCACTCGCCCAGCTCGATGTCTTTCAGCAGGCGGGCACTGAGATCATCTACGAGCAGCGACTTCTGCGCTTTGGTACTCATCTTGTAGAGTCGGTCGGCATTGGATGCGCTCTGTCCTGAGAACGCCATTTCCGGAGCAGCCGCTGCGATGGAGAAGCTCTTGATGTTCTCCTCCGGAGTCTTGAGCAATGTAAACTTGCCCGACTTCGGGTTCAGCTGGAAGAGATGCATGCAGTCTTTATCCTCTGCAGTGAAGTAAATATTGCCATCCGCCTTACTCCAATCCACGCTCTGCACGTTAGGATTGAAATTCTTGGTCATCGGGCGAACCTTCTTATCCGCCAGGTTCATCAGATAGAGCTGGGTGTCAACCATGCTAGGAATCTGTCCCTCCTCCACATTTTTTCCAATTCCATCGAAAGCCTCAGGCGAACCGGTAACGAGAATGCTCTTGCCGTCTGGCGAGAACTGGGCACTGTTCAGGAACTCACCCTTCTCTACCAGCGCCTCAACACTCATATCGTTCAGATCGAGACGATAGAGCGAGTTGAGAGTAGTAGGACGCTTGGTAAGGCGCTCCTCGCTCTTGCCGATGAGCAGATAGCGGGAATCTGCGGAAATATCGTTGAGATAAACATTATGGTAGCCGAAGGTAAGCGGCTGGAGAATGCCTGAAGCCAGATCATACTTAGCCAGATAGCTGCGGGTTCTCCATCCAGGCTGGCGGTCATCTGGTTCCTTTACATCGTACACCTGAGGGTCCTTCTTTCTGCCTTCCTCATAGAGCGTATAGATAAGCGATTTCTCATCTGGAGTAAACAGGAACCATCCTTCCGGAATATTAGCCGCCATCACCCCGCGCTCCATATTCAGCGGATTGATGGTGATAAGCTGCATGGCTCCGTCTGCCTTTCCTTCACCGGCGATGGCATTGTCGCCCGCCTTCTCGGTAAAGTACATCTTGTTGGTGCGAGGCATCCATCTTACGTTCTCCTCAAAGGAAGCAACGACCTTGCTAGTCTGGCTGTTTCTCAGCTCGTTGATGCTATGCTTCTTGCCCTGACGGTCTACCCAAGTCTTGCACACAATCATAAACTTGCCATTTGGCGAAAGTGCCACACTTGAATAGTTTGGCATGCAGATTGCATCATATATATTAAGGGTGCGCTTGGTATTGGCAGAAGCCTCGCCCACGCTCAGCTGCTTGCCATCGGCAGCAGTAACGCTCACCTTGAAATCGTTGGCAGCATCCTTGTCTGCAGTCTTATCGGAAGACGAATCAGATGAGGTGAGATATTTGATGACCACAGTATGGGTAGAAGGCAGCAAGACGGTCTCAGCCTTGTCACCTTTCACCTTCACCTGCTCGCCATCTACGAAGAGGCGGTATTGCTTCAAGCCCTTTACCTCTACAGTAGCCTTGGTACGGCTGGTGTTAGATACGGTGAAGGAAGCCAGATGGAGTGCATTCTGCTTGGCATTATCAGCCAAGAGCTGAGAAGCAGCCACTTCCTTGCCATTATTCAATAGGTTGAACGATAATGGAGAGTCTAATACCCCCTCCATTGCAAACTTTTCTCCCTTCACATTTACGCTGTCTGCCATCCAGGGAGTAGACACAGGGAATGGACCCACATGCTTCAGTTTCTGCACCTCGATAGTATCGGCATTGGCAGAAAGCGAAGCACAGAGAGCTGCGCTGAAAGTGAGAGCCCAGAGGCTCTTTCTTGTTGTTTTCATCATGATTTATTTCAATTATATTAAATTTTCTGCGAAATTACAAATAAAAGTTGAGATAAGCGAAACTTTCGCTTACATTTTTTGCTTTTTATCGGGATTATTCTGTTTTTATGTTATCTGAACGTTAAGAAGAGCTTTCAGAAAGTTATAGTTGGGTTAAACCCCTATTCCGTTCATTGTCATTCCAAAAAATCCATTTACCTTTGCATCGTCAAACAGAAAAAGAAAGAAGAATTAAAACTAAAAAAAGATTGTTATGAACAAGAAAAATATGATAATACTGAGCTCTTTGCTCGTATGTTCGCTCGAAAGTTTCGCACAGAACCAGGTTGAGGCTACTGATTCCATCTGGAAGGATATGAACCTGGATGCTGTAACCGTGGTTGCCTCCAAGCCTTTGGTTAAGATGGAGACCGACAAGATGACCTACAACGTAGAGCAGGATGCCGATGCCAAGGCTTCTACCGTACTCGATATGCTGCGCAAGGTTCCGATGGTAACCGTAGACGGACAGGACAACATCACCGTGAATGGTTCTTCCAGCTTCAAGGTATACGTAGACGGAAAGCCGAATCCCATGTTCTCTGCCAACCCATCGCAGATATTCAAGGCGATGCCTGCCAACATGGTGAAGAACATAGAAGTGATTACCAACCCTGGAGCCAAATATGATGCAGAAGGAACGGGCGGAGTGCTCAACATCGTACTCAACAAGCAGACCTTGGGCGGAGCTGGAAGCAGCGACCTCAGCAATGGATATAACGGCAACATCAGTGCCGCTACCGGCAATCAGGCTCAGCGCATCTCTGCCTTCATCAGCGGTCAGCAGGGCAAACTCACCTACAGTGCCAACGGTATGTACAACTACCAGAAGATGAACGGTACAACCATCTCCTTCGATCGTACGCAGAAAGACGGAAGCCTGATGAACTACTATCAGAAATCAGACATGAAGCAGCCGTTCTCGATGGGTAACATCAGTCTCAGCTATGAACTCGATTCGCTGAGCAACATCAGCGCCACGGCTGGCTTGACCACCTTCGGTCAGAAGCTGAACGGTCATCCGCTTACCCAGATGTCTGGCGGCATCTATGGCAAGGGCTTCGAATACGGCAACGAGATGAAGCAGGATCTGGACAACACTTCTTTCAATGGAAGCATCGACTATCAGAGATTCTTCAACAAGAAGCGAACCAACTACCTCATCCTCAGCTATCTCTTCAGCAACAACCCTACCCATATCGACAACTATACGTTCTATGATGACATCAGTCAGGTAACGGGAATTCAGCTCCACGACCTGCTCTCAAAGAGCAAAACCCGTGGCACAGAGCATACCTTCCAGGCAGACTTCACCCACTCGCTCAGCGAGACACAGCGCTTGAACTTCGGCGCCAAATACATCGCCCGCACCAACAAGAGCGATTCCCGCTACTATGATGTAGCAGCCGATAAGACCGAGACTCTGAACCCAGCCAACAGCATGGAATACAAGAACACCCAGAATATTCTGGCTGCATACGCTGAATGGAAAGGAAACTTCGGAAAATGGGGAACGATGATGGGAACCCGCTACGAGCAGACCTGGGAAAAGGTGAAGTTTGAACAGGGCAAGGGCGATGACTTCGACAAACAGTACGGCAATCTCGTACCTAGCGCTAGCCTTTCCTACAACATCGCTCCAGGCATGAACATCGGACTGAACTATCAGCTGCGCATCACCCGTCCTGGCATCACTTATCTGAATCCATACGTAGACCGCAGTAATCCTACTGCCATCTCCTATGGTAATACAGACCTCGACGTGGTGAAGTCGCATCAGCTGAACATGGTATTCAATTACTATAACCAGCGATTCATGTTGAGCACCACCCTGGGTTACGGATTCTGCGACAATAAGATAGAGCAGTATTCCTTCCTCGATGCCGACAACCTGCTCAACACCACCTACGGCAATGTTTCGAAGACCCGCAACGCCAGCATGAATGTATTCTTCAATTGGCTGATGTTCAAGAAAACAAGACTGATGCTGAACGAGAGCTTGAGCTACAACGATTTGCGCAGCGATGCCCTAGGATGGAAGAACAACGGATGGAACAGCAGCACGATGATCAACCTGCAACAGCCCCTGCCTTGGGAACTGCAATGGACCGTGGGTAGCATCATCCAGACCAAGCAGCATAATCTGCAGGGCTATCAGAGCGGTATGGCATTCTTCTATACCACCCTCTCCAAATCTATCGTGAAGGATAAGCTTGACCTGAGTCTGATGTTCCTCACTCCTACCGACGACAAGCTCAACATCAAGCAGAAGACCGTGGGTTCGGATTACGTACAGAACATGACCGTAAAAGTGCCATTGCGCCAAATCAGTCTTACCCTGACATGGAAATTCGGAAACACCAAGAAGCAATTCCAGCAGGCGAAGTCAAACATCAAGAATGACTTCCAGGAAGAGCAACAGGGAATCCAGACAGGAGGAATGGAAAAACAATAAAAACGGAAAAATCAGCAGGAAGACTCTTTTTCTGCTGATTTTTCCGTTCTATACAACTGATTGTTTTTTATAATCTGATAGCTAAATCAATACCTGTTGGAGCTATCGAAAGACTGATATTGTCATTGATATCCTTCTCTTTCTCTCCATCACTCTCCTTTCCCTTCTTCTTGTTCTTTCCCAAAATCCAGTCGCCTATCAGATAGCCGGCTTCTGCTGAGGCTACACCGATGGCAGCACCCGCCACGACATCTTCCCAATGATGACGATTGCGGCGCACTCTATCCACAGCCACTCCCGTAGCCACCGCATAGCCCGCCACACCAATCCAGGGTGAAACCTTGCGATATTCGTGCATCAATGTGGTGGCACCGCAGAAAGCCACAGAGGTATGTCCGGAAGGAAACGACTCGTTATCAGTCCCATCGGGTCTCATCTTGTGTATCGACTTCTTGAGCGAATAGGTTACAGCCGCATTGACGCCGAACGAGAGCACCGAAACAGCAATCCTTCGCTTCCAGGAACTCTCAGCCTCCACGCCCAGCATCTTCAATCCGAAGACAGATGCCGTTGGCACCAGGCGCAGGACATCATCGATTCCATCACCATGATAGCGCTTGTTATGGGTAGTCTGCTCTATAGGAACCGTTGTATTCTGCCCCATGGTCATCATCATATTCTGCGAAAAGACAGGGGCAGGAATCATTATGATTCCACCTATTAATATCTTTCTTATTCTTTTCATATTCATGTTAATATGTCGTACCCGGCATGCATGGCGAAAAGGGAAGCCATTTCCATTTTGCTTCCATTTTTATCCTAGATTTCTTCTACTATCTCGCTCATGTCCTTGCGCTTCTTCTCGGCATGAGGACAATCTTCTGCAATATGCCCGATAGGAATAATAACAACTGCCTCATAGCCCTCACGAGGGAAGAACTGCTGCATCTTATCGGTATCGTAATTGCATACCCAGCAGGTTCCAAGTCCACGCTCGGTGGCTGCTAGACAAAGATGCTCTGTAGCGATGGCTACATCAATATCTCCATGAGGCTTCTCATCATATCTGCGAACCCAGTTTTCATTCACGTTTTTCATGCCCACGATATACATCGGTGCTGTTTTAAACCACTCACGATCGTAGCATTCCTGCAATTTCTCCTTAGCCTCTGCAGAACGGACGATGAGCCAATGCCAAGGCTGTCTGTTCACTGCCGATGGAGCCAGTCGCACACACTCCATTATGTAATCCACATCCTCCTGACTTACTGCCTCGGAGGTAAACTTGCGAGCCGAGAAACGCTCCTGACTCAATGATAACATATCTTTCATATCGTTCTGATTTTACGATTATTCTAATCTAAATTATGGGCACAAAGTTAAGAAAAAATTACGGAACAACCAAAAAACAAGGATAAAAGATAATAGGTTTCGGAATATTTTTCGTAATTTTGCAGATTGTACAAGAAATCGTTGTTAACATTAAAGAAAATGATAGGATTAGCAGATTGCAACAACTTCTACTGTTCGTGCGAACGAGTGTTTCGCCCCGACCTGATAGGGAAGCCCGTGGTTGTTTTGAGCAACAACGACGGGTGCGTCATTGCACGCTCTGAAGAAGCCAAGGCTTTAGGCTATAAGATGGGCGACCCATTCTATCAGGTAAAGGAAAAGCTGGAGGCTGAAGGCGTAGCTATCTTCTCCAGCAACTACACGCTTTATGGTTCACTTTCCAATAGGGTGATGTCGATGCTATCGCACTACTCACCCCATATCGACCAATACTCCATCGACGAGAGTTTCTTCGAAGTGGACAGTTCTATGGCAGAGTCATTCTTCAGGGAATATCTGAAGAAAACTTCTACTTCTCCTGATTATGAATCTTCTGATCACGAATCTCTCCTCCACCGATATGGAGCCAGGATTTCGGCTGATGTGCTCCGAGCCGTGGGCATCCCTATTTCCATCGGAATCGCAGAGACGAAGACTCTGGCAAAAATCGGTTCTAAATTCGCCAAGAAATACAAGGGATATCAGGGCTGTTGTCTCATCGACACAGACGAACGGAGACGCAAGGCGCTGTCTCTCTTCCCCGTAGAAGACGTATGGGGAATAGGCAGGCAGATAGCCCGGAAGCTCGACTATATGGGAATCCGAACTGCTGCCCAGTTTGCGGATAAGAAAGAAAGTTGGGTGCGCAGCCATTTCAATATCACCACCGTCAGGACCTGGAAGGAACTGAACGGAGAGAGTTGCATCAGCATCGAGGAACTGCCGCAGAAGAAGAGCATCTGCACCAGCAGGAGTTTTGCCGACGAGGGCATTACTGACAAGAACGTGATAGAAGAAGCCGTGGCTAATTTCGCTGTACGCTGTACTGAAAAATTAAGGAGGCAAGGTAGCGTATGCCAGGGTATTACCGTGTTCGCATGGACCTCCAGATTCAATGAGAACGTGCCCGAATATACCATCCACGACTCCCTCACCCTACCCATCGCCACCAATGCTCAGGACGAGATTGTGGGTGCCGCTCTCACTATTCTCCGCGCCAAATATCCGAAACCAATGACAGACAGCAGACCCGACCGCCCAGGAATGTCATTTAATTTCAAGAAAGCAGGAGTTATCCTGTGGCAAATCTCCCCCGACAATCCTCGCCAGCAGGACCTCTTCGACCCTATCGACCGAAGCAAACAAAAAGCACTGATGAAAGCCATCGATGCCATCAACCGGAAGAACGGCTATGGAACCATCCGTCAAGCCGTACAGGGAAACGGTTGCCGATTCGACTTGAAACGGGAATATATGTCGAAGCGGTTTACCACGGATATTCATGAGATTCTGAAAGTGAAAACCCAATGAGATTCAGAATGAGCCTCTTTCTAAAAATGGGCTCCATAAACTAAGAAAATAAATAAGATAACAAGATGAATAAGAATAACGATAACAAGATAAGACTGACATTTCACCCTGCGGAATTCGGAACAAAGATGCCGATTCCGCTGGCAGAGCAAAGCGTAAAGGCAGGCTTCCCTTCGCCGGCACAAGACTATATGGAGGGAGAGATAGACCTCAACGAGATTTTGGTTCGCCATCGTGAGGCCACTTTCTATGTACGTGTTTCAGGCGATAGCATGCAGGATGCAGGCATTTTTGACGGTGACCTCGCTGTGGTTGACCGGCAGATAGAACCCTCTAACGGCAACTTCGTCATCGCCTTCGTAGATGGCGAATTCACCATTAAACAGTTCAAAATGGACGAAAGCGGAACCTTTGGCTGGCTCATCCCATGGAACAGTGATTTCTCTCCTATCCGGGTAGATGAAACCAACCGGTTCATGGTTTGGGGCGTGGTGACCTATGTGATTCATCAGATTGCTGAATAGTTTTAAGTTAAAGAACGCAAAATAATTAATCGCTTTCGGTATTTTTTATTACTTTTGTTGGCTAAAATGTGGCATTTCAATACTGCATTAAACACAAATTAATAAAAAACAATAAAACAAAATCATCAAAAAAAAGCCATTGAATACGCTTTATATAGATACGAGTTTGAGGTCATAGAGAAGAAAGACTCCTCCATAAACCTATTCCCCGAGCTATCGGAGAGTTTTAACCCAAGACAGGCGTTCGAGAAAAAGAGCGAACTGCTCAACTATCTGCTAGAAAATGACTATCAGATGCTCCTTGCAGAACAAAATCAGCAGGCTGCCGAACCAAATCAGCAGGTTGCCGAGCGTTGTCCCTTTCCTGTTAATCCGGCTAGCGCAAAAACTGAGCTAGCCTTTCCCTTTGATTCGGCTAGCGTAAAACCAACGCTAACCTTCACCAGCAGCAGAAAGAAAAAGCTCTACCACAAATACACTTCTGCACCGAAGGATGGATTTGCCATCCTGGAACTAGCCCGCTGTAGAAGCATAAGCCATCGTCCGAAACCCTTTTTGGATAAAGCCGTGATAGAAGACGACTACGAGTCACTTCACATCATCATAGACAACCGCGGCACCTATCAGCGTGTAGCCATCGAAGTGAAATCTTCCGTATTCAAAAAGACCGATACCGTGGCCGATTCACTTGCCCGTGCCCTGAGCGAGGCATTTGCCCGCTATGGACTCGTGGTGAAAGTGGTGCCCATCCGCGATGACAAGCACTTCTGGAGTTTAGTGAGCGACAGAAAGCAGTTTCCACGTGGTTTCAATAAACTGTGTGTAAAGTTCCCACAAATCAACGACCCAAAAGTAACCGAAGCTATGAGACGTGCCAATATCATCTATCGTGAAATGTTTCATTCCAATCTCGTTATCATACAAGAATCGTCTGAGGGAGAAAAACTCAGTTTCAACGAAGAAGACGAGAAACAGCGAGAATACATGAAACTTTGCGCAGAAAATGCCGACAGCATCCAGGTATCGCCAATAGGCGCCCGCCCTATCACGCTTGGAGGAAAAACTGCCAAGACGCAACAGATGACTGATGCGGAACGTAAAAACATCGAGGATGTGAACCACGAGATAGGGCTCTTTGATGGCGACCCAATTCAATCCACCCAATCATTCATGGACAAAGCATACGGTAAAGCATGACACAAAACGACAGAAGGCGCAAGAACCTCAGAAAAGAAGAACCGATTTATAGACAGCAGGCTCAATACCTACGAATAATGGGAGAAAAAAAAGCCTCTGACACAACAAATGACGATGTGGCAGATAAACTCCGCAACCTAGACCTCCTGGCTTGGGATGAAACCGAACGATACTTAGCCCGATTCGCCGAAGACCTGGATGATGCGAGCTATGCGGTGACCGACTTGCTTATAGAAACAGCCTGCCTAGGCAGAACTATAGGAATGGAAAGGGAATTGCCTCCCCTGACAGCTGCCCTGACTTTCGCAAGATTGATGGCAGCCGGCGACGAGGTGTTTGAGAAATATCAAGACATCTGGATAGCCATCATGAGCTCACAAGACCGCAACCCAGAAGCCAAGCCCCTCTTCGAGAAATTCTGTCAAGAGATAGAGGCCAACAAGTTAGACCCATCCACCGGCAAGGAGACCATCTACCGCCGTGGCGACCCGATAGAGCGATTCAGAAGCTCTGGGGTAGCTAAGACGGAGGCCCGGCAAGAGGCGCTGCTCTACGGGATACTGGAAGCCACCAAGGGCTGGAACAGAAAGGAGGCTTTCAAGGCTTGCTGGCCCCTATGGGAGGAGCTGTGGAAGTACTTGCTGGAGAAGGAGGAGCTGGTAGAGGAAATCTCCCGAAAGCATCCCAAAAGCAGCTCAAACTACACTTCTATCAACATCACGCTGGTGTGCAATGTGGCTGGACTTCTGAACAGTCATTTAAAAACCCAGGGCCACGATGTAGCTTCCTGCTCAAGACTTGCAGACCTGATCAAGGAAAATTGGAACTCCTCGCAAAGCCACAAGGAATTGAACAAAACCACCAAACTCTCAAAAGAGCAAGCAAAGCTGATAAAAGTCTGGCTCACCATGAACATTAAATAAAGATTACCCCAGAAAATTACCAACAAATTACCATTTTTTCGCTAACTATCTGAAAATGTGCGGGTAATTTGGTGGTAATTATTTTTTTGAAAGTACCTTCTACCACCTTTTGACCATCCACTATCTATTACTACCTTTGCACCTGTCGAAAGGACAAAACTAATTGTTTAATCTGAGTTGATACGAGTCTATCAGAGGGAGAGTTCCCGGGAAATAAGTGTCGACACCTTTCTTTTCTTGAAAAGGCTCTCTTCACTCGTAAAACTTTAAGATTATGTATAATAATGATTTTAAGATGGATGGTGTGAAGCACACCGAGTTCTTAACCGCTGCCCAGCAGCACACACTGCTCTCTGGCATGGCTTCTTGCGACGGTGGCAGAAACTTCCTCTTCTCGCCCGATGAGCCTGTGGCAGGCCTGTTGCCACGATTCCGATGCCATGGCATCGCTCAGCAGATGACCGACGGCACCTTCGACTTCGTGGCCAAGCCCAAGGTTAAGCCGCAGTCGCAGCTCATCAAGAAGCTGGCGCACGGCAGAGTGAGCAAGACCAAAGATGAGGCCATACAGCTCACACTCAAAGTGTATTGCGACGAGGGCGAAAACATCGCCGAGGCTATCTACAAGGAAGCTGCCATCGCCAAGGACGCCATCGTGGCTTTCCAAATGAAAAGATAATACGAAAGGCGATATGAAAAGCGATACTAAAGCCGATTCAAAGGCGACATGAAAGGCGATTCAAAAGCCGATTCAAAGGCGACATGAAAGGCGATTCAAAAGCCGATTCGCGCTGAGCAAAAACTATCAGTCTATCAGTCTATCAGTTAGAAAAAGGGTATCAGTTTCGTGAAAGCCCTCTTTCTTAATACTTATAACTTATTGATTATTAATTAGTTATATAATATAATAAGAGGAAGTGCACCCCTTTAAAAAACAACTGATAGATTGAGAGATTGATAGGTTTGCCCACAGCACGCAAGCAAGAAGTTTAACTTAATTCTCTATAAAGCAATGATTTACAACATTTTTAGCAGCACCGCTCCTGCGATGCCGAAACCGGGCAAAGGCACAGAATTTGTGAAACTTGCCCTCTCACAAGCCTCAAAAGACATGCGAGAAGTGCTCATTCCGATGGCAATTCCTGCCTTGGCAGCCCATCTCACGGACGTAAGATTCATGTATTGCGACAACAAATTTTATGAAATGTGCGGCCAAATGGGGCATTTGATAGGTCCTTCGGGCATAGGAAAGGCGCAATTGAGCCATCTTGTAGAGGCTATCATGCGACCTTTTCGCAAACATGATGAAATTGAGTTCAAGAAACTCGTAGACTGGCAGCGACAGATGAAGACCAAGGGTGCCAACAAGGAGAAGCCTGAGCGTCCGGACGTGAGCTTCTGGTTTCCACCTGCCGACGTTACCAACCCTGCCTTCATCCAAAACGCCATGGCACTGGAAAAGCTGGGGCAGCGCACCCAATACCTCAACCTGCCTGAGGTGGAGATGGCTGACAAGATGTGCGGCGGGCATAAGCAGGTGAGCCAGATGGTGAGAAACATCTACGACTGTCAGCGAGCTGGTGCCCTGCGTGCCACGGCTGATGGCGTGACGGGTAACCCTACGCTGCGGGTGAACCTCACCTTTACCTCTACCCCCGATGCCGCCCGACTTTTTTATAAGAAAGACCTCACCAATGGTTTCTTCGGGCGCATCCCATTTGCCTACAAGGCTCGTGGCGCACGCTGCGGCAGGATTCCAAGACAGGGTCAATACAATCAGGATTTCATGGAGCAGCTAGACAGTTACCTGCTCAGACTGGACAACTGCCGGGGCAGCTTCACGGTGAAGCAGCTCAACAAGGTGGCAGACCAGTTGGCAGAGGAGATGGCGAAGCTTGCCGACCTGGCCGATGATGACATGCTTTGGGAGCTCTCCCACCGCAGCATCTTTTCGGCTTGGAAGAAGGGGGCGGTGCTTTGGATTCTGAACGACCAGCAGTGGTCGAAGAGCATAGGCGATTTCGTGGTGTGGTTTTGCTACTACGACCTGTGGTCGAAGGTAAAAGTATTCGGCGACATGTTTAAGGGCGGCGAAATCTCTGATGAGGAGCGCCTGAAGAGCGGACCGAAGAATATGCTCGACAGTCTGGATAATTCCTTCAACGAGCAACAGCTGGAGGCATTGCGCCTAAGCCTTGGCAAGAGCAAGGAGGGCACCAAGCAGCAACTCTACGTTTGGAAGAACCGTGAGTTTATCACCTACTGTGCCCAGACTGGACTTTACACCAAGACGCAGGAGTATCTGAAAAAGTAAAAAAAGACTTTTGTATGGAAAAATATGAAATTCAAAAGCTCCGCGACCTTCCAATAGAGGAGGTCGCAGAGCGACTGGGAATGCAGGTATCGAAGCACAAGTGCCTCTGCCCTTTCCACGACGATCATCACGCCAGTTTCTCGTTCAACACGAGGAAGAACTATTGCCGCTGCTACGTATGTATGGACCACAGCATCGGCACCATCGACCTTGTGATGAAATATACAGGCAAGGATTTTCTCTCGGCTTGCCGTTGGCTGGCTGATGCGCATCAAGTTTATATAGCAGATGGAAAGGAGAAATATTCTCCGGAGAAAGCACCCACCTCGAAAGCACCCTCCTTTGATGCCAGCAAGTACGCCCGATTCTTCGAGCATCCTTGGCTCAACGAGGCGGCACGTAGATTCCTCTTCGAGGAGAGACGGATTGATGCGAGAGTGGTAAACTGGTGCCGACTGACATCATGGACGGATAAGGAGGGCATCAGTTGGCTACAGACTCCTTACTATGACGTGGACGGAAAACTCATCGGCATCCAAAACAGAAATCTCGGCAAGGCGAATCTTAACAAAGAAGCTTCGGGAAAGAGCGATTTAGGCAAGGCGAATCCAGATAAAGAAGCTTCGGGAAAGAGCATTCCCCGCTTCCGATTCCCCTACGGTTCGCAATGCGGCATCTATAATCTGCCCGTCACAAGACAGCTTTCGCCTGGTGAACCTCTCTACATCACCGAGGGGTGCAGCGACTGCTGGGCGATGCTCTCTGCCGGACACAAGGCGATAGCCATTCCGTCTGCCACGCTCTTGAAACCAGCCGACAAGCAATGGTTGGCAGAAATGGGAGAAAAGCTCAAGATAGAATGGCACATGTATCCCGACAAGGATGCGCCGGGCGAACATCTCTACATGCAGTTGAAGGAGATTCTGCCCTCGCTAGTGCATCACCAGTTGCCCCCTGGATGCAAGGATTTCAGCGACTATTTTCTGAAAAGCTTTGTATATTGCCCAGTATTTTGAAGCTTTTGCCCTTACAGGGTGCCTTGCTGATTGCCATTATACCCAGGGCGTGCCCTGAGCTAGGAGCTTTTGGGCCTTCAGCCCGTTCTTGAACCACATAAGAAACTTGAGTCAGTTATTAATTTTTAAAGCAAAATAAATATGGAAGAATTTATCATTCACACGTACACCAAGAAGGAACTTGCCCTGATGTACTTTCCCGAGAGCATGCCACGCACTGCCGTCAACCATCTGATGGCTTGGATTCGACTTTGTACCCCTCTGTGGGATGAACTCCAGAAGATGGGCTACAAGAAGACCAGCAAGGCTTTCTCGCCTAAACAGGTGAAGGCCATCGTGGAGTATCTGGGCGAACCGGGATAATACCGTTTCAGAAATTTACGAAAAAATATTCTGAAAAATGTGCCGCCATCTCACGGCATCAGCCGCCAACGCATAACCGCTGGCGGCTGTTTTTGTATCTTTGCATCGTGATTCAGAAAGCGCTGGAAAATCACTTTCCTAGTTGGAGAAAAATATTTCTCCAGTTGGGAAAATGAAAAAGAGCATCTGGAGTAAGTCTCAGACAAGAAAGAGTAAGTCTCAGACAAGAAAGAGAAAATCTCAGATGCATCAAGTTATAACCTAGACTCCATGTCCCGATACGAGTCCTTCTTTTCCTTTTTTTATAAGAGGACGGGAAGTTAAAAGGGGGCAAGAGAAACGTATGAACCCAAACATGAAAGCATTCATCAAGTATCTCATCGTGGCCGTGTGCTCTGCCATCGTCACCTACCTCACCAGCTCGTGCACCGCAGGACTGGTAATAGGAAAGAACCAACGACAGCAACAGGAGAACAATATCTCCACCCGAGCCGATTCCACTCACTTCGTGCCTACCATCACCATTAGATAAATGGTAAAAAGAATTTTTTAAAGGTAAAAAGGTAAAATTACGAAGGGAAAGATATTGACAACCAAGTCTCTATTTAACTTGGAAATTACGATTATCAATTCTCTAAATTATTAATTATAAATTATTTAAAGTATTATGGCAATTAATCTGAAAGCAAAGGAAACCCTCATCCAGGTAGGTGAGTTGAAAGGTAAGTATCGTTACGTGCTCGGCACCGAGCTTTACAACAAGCTCTCTGAGAGCAAGGTTATCAAAGAGGCTGCTCTGCGCAGCGGAGTGAGCCGAGGCGTGATGCAGGCATGTTGGGATGCCGCAGGCGAGGTAATCAAGGCTTGGACCACCGAAGGTCACTCCGTGGCTATTCCAGGACTGGGCACCATGAGATTTGGCGTAAGAGCCAAGAGCGTGGAAACCGTGAACGAGGTGGCAAGCGGACTCATCACTGCCAGACGTGTCATCTTCACGCCTAACGTGGAAATCAAACAGGAACTGATGGACACTGCCATCCAGATAACCTGCTACGACCGCAACGGCAAGGTTATCAAGAACGTTACCTCTGGCGATAAAGGCGATGTGGAAGACCCAGACAACACCCCTGGCGGAGGCGAAGGCAACAACCCAGGTGGAGGCGAAGGCAACAACCCAGGCGGCGATATGGATTTGTAATAGCCCTATAATCATACGATATAGACTGACGGCTGTGCTCAAGCAATTGGGTACAGCCGTTTTTTTTTGCCCAAAAATGCGTACCTTTGCACCGTGATTGGGAAAAGCCTCATCAAGATACAGACAAATGATAATAGCAAACAAAAAACTCGGAATATTCCGAGTATGAAATATTCCGAGTTTTATTGATTCTAAACTTTATGCCTCCTGCTTCTTGTAACCCACAAGTCCGTACCAAAGGATGACGAACTCGCAGATGAGAGGAACGAGCCAGGTGAACTGCCATGAACCGATATAATCGGCAAGCAAACCCTGAAGCACAGGGAAGACTGCACCACCGAAAACTCCCATCATAAACACACCCGAAGCCTTGGAAGTATATTCCTTCAAGCCATCCACTGCCAAGGTGAAGATGCAACTCCACATCACACTATGGAACAATCCCACAGCAGCCATCAACCAGAGATTTTCGGTAAGCATGGAAATGACCATCAATACGATTGCCGCCACCGTAACGGTGATGAGCATAGGGCGAGGTGCCACGTTCTTTAAACCGGCAGAAACCATTCTGCCAATCATGAATCCACCCCAATAGAGCGTGGCAAGAAGAGCTGGCGAAAGATTATAACCATGCCCCATCAGATCCATAGCATGGAGATTCATATTGTTGCCGATTCCCACCTCGGTTCCCACATAGAAGAAGATGGTTATCACGCCATATTTCAGATGACGAAACGACCAGATGCTGCGTTTCTTCGCATTTCTGGAATCATCAGAAGGAGTTGTCTTTCCTTCAGATTCCACATTTTGAGTCTCCTCTCTCGTACCCTCAATGTCTGGAAGATTCGCCTTGGAAGTGCTCCATGTTGTAAAGGCAATGATGAGCATCATTACCAGGAATGGAATGGTGAGCTGGTCGGCAGAAACACAATCCAGGGACACACCTGCAAACATCACGCCCGTTACGAAGAAAGGAGCGATGGTAGTTCCGAAAGAATTCACCGCACAGGTGAAGTTCATGCGCTGCACCGGTTGGGTTCCCGGCAAAGGATAGGCAGCAATGTAAGGATTGATCACCACCTGAAGCATTGCCGCTGACGTACCCATCAGATAAGATCCGAAAAGGAAAACGAAATATCCAAATGGTACGAAATCCTGCGAGAGATGCACGCCTGCCCCACCCCAATATTCAGCAATCAGCGCCGAAGCAAGATAGAAAGCGAGACCCAGCACCATTACCAGCATCGAACGGATGAGCGTCTTCTTATAGCCCACCTTGTTGAGCAAACGTCCCGTCTTTGCACTATTGAGCAGATAGCCCAGGAAGAAGGCGAAGGAGATAAGCGTAGCCAGGGAGTTCTTGGTGGTAGTAACCTCTGAAAGGAAAGCTATCTTCAAGGGACCCTGACACTGACCGTTGACGGTAGTAAGGAAGCCCACTATAAAATAGATGAATGTAAGGAGCAGGAAGGGTCCTGCACTCTTGAGTGTTATCGATTGTTTCATGTTTATCTAGGTTTAAATTAGAGAAAGTAACGCTATCGTCAGGTGTTTCGACGAATTAAACAATCCATAAAAACACCTGACTTTTATTCCCAAAAACTATTCTCTAAATTACAAGATTTCATCTTCCAAAACCTTCATGGCACCCTTTGCCTTGATGTCTTCCACCATCTTCAGATAAAGCTCTACGAAATGAGGAGCAGCCTTGAGATCGGTGCTTGTAAAGGCTGAAATGCCAAGGAAATCGAGCGCATCATCGCTGTCGATGGCTTTATGGTCATCAACGGTGAGCCATGGATCTGCCACTTCGAATGCATCACCATTGTCATCTACCTGATACTTCAGATAATGACGGTAAGCAGCAAAGAGGTAAGCCACACGCTTGAACTCCACATCCTGGCGCTTGCCCGAAGCATCATCTGCAATCATCTTCTCCAGGTTCGGCATCACGTAAACAGGGAACTTGCTGGCACCATCGAAGCAGAGACGAGCCACCTGGTCGCTCACCATGCGGTTGCCGAAACGCTCTACCAGACACTGCTTGTATGCCTCCAGATCAGTATCCTTTGGAGCTGGCACGTAAGGAGTAATGTCTTCGTCCATAAAGGCACGTACAAACTTACGGATTCTCTCATCGTGCATAGCTGCATCTACCTTACGGTAACCGCCCAGGAAAGAAGGATAAGAGAGCAATGTATGAGAAGCATTCAGAAGAGAAAGCTTCATGTTCTCAAAGGCTGTCACATCGTTGGTCATCTGAGCGCCCACGGTTTCCCATGCTGGGCGACCGGCTGCAAAATTATCCTCTACTACCCACTGGATGAAATCCTCGCAATAAACAGGAGCCTCATCGCAAGTGCCGTTCTGAGCATTCAGTCGCTCGATGTCGGCAGGACGGGTAGCTGGAGTAATGCGGTCAACCATTGAGTTAGGGAAGGTAACGTTCTCCTCCATCCAGGCAGCGAGTTCCTTGTCCTGAGCTCCCACGAAAGTCATGAAAGCCTTGCGGGCAGTATTGCCATTGTGCTGCAGATTATCGCAGGAAAGGATGGTGATAGGACCATTGCCTGCTGCCTTGCGGCGACGCAATCCCTCGGCTACATATCCGAAGGCTGTAACCGGCTTGGCAGGATTCTCGATATCGTGAGCCACCTGCGCATTGTCGAGCATGAATTCGCCACTCTGACGTGAAATGTTGTATCCGCCCTCGGTGATGGTGAGGGTGATGATCTTGATATCCTTAGACGCAATCTTGTTCAGAATCTGTTCCTGCTCCTCAATGCCCCAATAGAGTTCAACGAGCGCACCCAACTGATAAACCTGGATGCTGTCATCGCGTCCACATACGGTAAGGGTGTATTCACCATCCTGCTTCTTCAGGGCATGGTAGAGACGCTCATCGCCTGGGAGAATCATTGCTCCACAGATACCCCAGTTCTGCTGGGTATTGTTCTCGAGGAGCATGTTGGTCATGAACTCCAGGTGAGCACGATGGAAGTTACCTACTCCGAAGTGCAGGATACCTGCCTTTACCAAACTGCGGTTATAAGCATAACCTTTTACTACCTGAGCTGCATTTGCTGCGTTTGCATTCACTAAATTTGCCATAATTCTTTTATTGTTAGCTGTAAATATTAATTGTTTATTCATTTTTGGGGAAGCAAGTAGCCGAGGAGTTTCCTCAGCTATCTTATCTCCCGTTTCCGATGGCAAAGATATTGCGTTTTTTCGAGATAAAAAGATATTTTTTTCGAAAAAAACTTGCAAACGTTCCCGCAAACGTTCCCAATTTCTGCAAACGTTTTAAATACTTTCAGGCGATTACCGGGAACCACTTTCTAGTGATTACCGGAAACCACGAAGTTTGATTATTCTCCCGTAGATTCTCTACATTTCATCGTGGTCTTCAGCACCACCTGTCTATCTTCCATCTCTGGATTATTGATTTTCTCCATCACCAGTTCTGCCGCCTTTCTGCCCATCTCCTCCAACGGAGGCTCCATAGTAGTAATCTGAGGAGATACGATGGTAGATAGTTCGGTACCCGAAAAACCAGCCACGAAAATCTCTTCCGGCACCCGTCTACCCAAGGCACGGAGTCGATTCTGCGCACCTATCGCCAAAGTATCAGTAAAGGCGAAGACGGCATCAAATTCCACCTTATTATATATAAGACGGTCGATGGCATCAGCTCCATTCTTGAAGGTCATTCCCGTCTTCACAATCAGCTCCGGGTCGAAAAGATGAAATTTCTCCATCGCCTCACGATAACCCAAGCCTCGCTGATAGGCATTATAAATGTCGTCGGGTCCCTGCAGATAGACGATGCGCTTCCTGCCCAGGCGAATCAGATGCTCCACCATGAAATAAGAATCTACATTATCATCCACCATCACCTGCGGCATTTTCAATCCGTATGGAATGCGGTCGTAGAAGACTATCGCCATACCATCTGCTGCCAACTGCTGATACATTTCGATGTTCTTGCGGTAGCTGCAGAGGCTCACAATCAGACCATCCACCATAAACTGCTCCATCATCTTCAGGTTCTCCAACTCCCGCTCCGGTTTCTCATCGCTCTCGGCAATCATCACCTTCTGGTTCTTTTTGTAGAGCACGTCCTGAATACCATTAATCACCTGCGAAGCATAAGGGGTATGCATCTCCGGCACGATGACACCAATGGTGTTCGTACGCCCCATCTTCAGGTTCATCGCCACCGGATTGCGCTTGTAGCCGAGTCGTTTTGCCTCCTCAATCACCATCTCGCGCGTCTCCTTGCGAATGTTCTTGTCATCCGTCAACGCCCTGGAAACGGTAGAAACCGAGATGCAGAGCGAACGGGCTATATCCTTAATTGTTACATGTTTCATCATGATGTTTTTATAAAAATTCGTTCGTCTTTTAAAATTGTCGATGCAAATATACAACTTTTCCTTTAAACCGACAACATTTCTCAAAAAAAGTGCTCATAAAATGCTATCTGAATATTACATTTTACAACTTCATTTTCCTGAATCTAAAAAGAGAACGATTGCAACAATCTTCAATCCCATATTTCTACCCATCTTCTTTTGCCGCCTCATTAAAAAGTTGTACCTTTGCAGTCGAATTTTCAGCAAGAACCAGGCATTACGCCTTATAGAGAACAGAATTTTCAGCAAATATATGTAATTAATATGTAAAAACAGCAGTAGTTATGAGCATTAATATCAAGAGAAATCAGTTGAAGAGAGTTGTTATCGTAGGTGGCGGACTCGGTGGTCTTCGTTTGGCAGAAGACCTCTGCAATTCAAACCTGCAGGTGGTGTTGATCGATAAGAACAATTTCCATCAGTTCCCTCCGCTTATCTATCAGATAGCTTCGGCAGGTATCGACCCAAGTTCCATCTCCTTCCCTTTCCGCCAGATTTTCCGCAAGCGCAAGAACTTCTACTTCCGCATGGCAGAGGCGAGAGCCGTATTCCCAGACAAGAAGATTCTGCAGACTTCCATCGGTAAGATTGAGTACGATTACCTGGTGTTCGCAGCAGGAACCACTACCAATTTCTATGGCAATGCCAACATCGAGAAATGGGCAATTCCGATGAAGACCGTTTCTGAAGCAATGGGATTGCGCAACGCTGTGCTGAGTAACCTGGAGCGTGCATTGACCTGTGCCACAGAAGAGGAGCGACAGGAACTCCTGAACGTGGTCATTGTAGGCGGTGGTGCCACAGGTGTAGAGATTGCCGGAGCCCTCTCAGAAATGAAGCGCTACGTGATTCCTTACGATTATCCGGATATGGACTCATCTCTGATGCACATCTATCTTCTGGAAGCGGGCGACAGACTGCTCGCCGGAATGTCACAGGACTCTTCTAAGAAAGCATACGAATTCCTTACCAGTATGGGTGTGGATGTACAGTTTGGCAAAATGGTAACCGACTACAAGGACCACAAGGTACTGATGAAGGACGGTCAGGAGATTCCTACCCGCACCTTCCTCTGGGTATCAGGTGTAAAGGCACAGCCTATCACAGGTATCGATGGCGACCATCTGGGCCGTGGTTTCCGAATCGTAGTAGATGAATTCAACCGCATCCCGGGCATGGACGGTCTCTTTGCCATCGGCGACCAGTGTATCCAGACCACAGACCCAGCTTATCCTGGCGGTCATCCACAGTTGGCACAGGTAGCCATTCAGCAGGCAGCACTCCTGGCTAAGAATATCCAGAAGATTGCCGAGGGAGCCACTGATTCCCAGCTCAAGCCATTCCGCTACAAGAACCTGGGTTCTATGGCTACCATCGGAAGAAACAAGGCTGTAGTAGAGCTTGGCAAGTTCCACAGTCAGGGCTTCTTTGCCTGGGTATTGTGGCTGGTGGTTCACCTCCGCTCTATCCTCGGCGTAAAGAACAAGGTAATGGTAATGCTCAACTGGCTCTGGAAGTACGTAAGCTATAACGATTCTATCCGAATGATTACCTACGCCACCAAGCCTAAGGAAGTGCGCGACCGTTTAAAGCGTGAGCAGACCACTCACCTCGGCACCGACTTGCTGGAGAATGAAGAAGAGGAAGAGGAAGCTTAAGATAAGGCGATAGATTAAGTTTAAAAGCTAAGATAAAGAGATAGAAAACGGGTGTATCATTCAATAATATAGATGATACACCCGTTTCTTTTACACTGTTTTCAAAAACAGCTTCTTTTACACTGTTTTCTGAAAACAGCTTTTTTATGCAGATTCCAGAAGTCGATACCTTTATTAAGTAGATTCCCTTATCACGGTTTCACCTCTCAATGCAATTTCCTCTATCCTTCTATAACCTTCGGCAATATGCTCCAGCAGCAATCGGCAACTTTCCTGCGCCATTTTCTCAATAGGCTGTTCCACTACCGTCAACTGAGGATGAACCAAGGTAGCCAAGGCTGTGCCCGACATGCAGCAAAGCGCCACATCCTCCGGAATGCGCAAGCCACGCTTCTGGATAGCACTCTTGGCTCCCAACACAGCAGTCTCCGTAAAGCCAAAGACCGCATCAAAGGATACATTCTTCTCCAGGAAACGCTCCATCACCCAACTACCCTCTTCAGCCGACAAGGCTGGCGACAAGACATCTTGCGCCTGATACTCTATATGAAACTTTTCCAGCGCATCCCGATAGCCCCTCAATCGTTCATAGCTGTTTCGGATATAAGCAGGTCCCGGGATATGAATAATATGCTTATAGCCCTTGCGCAACAAAGTCTCCACCATGAAAAACGACATGATGTAATCGTCCATGTGCACCTGTGAAGCCTTTACCTTCTCCACCGTTCTATCGAAAAACACGATGGGAATGCCCCTTTCTATCACCTTATTATATAGGTCCACATTATGCTCCTTGTCGCATGCACTCATCAGGATGCCATCCACACGCAGCTGCTCCATCATCAGAATGTTCTCTCTCTCCTGCTCAGGATTCTCGTTAGAGATGGCAATCATCACCTTATACCCCTGCTTGCGCAAGATGGCTTGAGCATCATTGATAAAGGTCATATAGAACGTTGTTACGATTTCAGGGATGATGATGCCGATGTTATGGGTACTCTGCTGGCGAAAGTTCACTGCCAGTTCGTTGCGATGATAGCCCATCCGCTCGGCAGTTGCCAATATCTTCTGCAAGGTTTCCGCCTTCACATTACCAGTATCTCCCGAAAGAGCACGCGAAACGGTGGACTTGGAAATCCCCAGTTCCCTTGCAATATCCATGATGGTTACATATTTTGCCATATCTCTTTTTCTTTCTTGTTAAATGCGTCCGCAAAGATACTTATTTTCCATGAAAGCAACAACAAAAAACAGAGAAATCTTTTTGGGAACGGTTGCGGAAAATGGGAACGGTTGCGGGAACGGTTGCGAAAAAAGAGTCGTTTTTTTTCTTGTTTCTTCTGCAAAATCGTTCTATCTTTGCAACGTGAAAAGGAAAAACGATTTCTCAAATCGCTCTATTCCTACACAAAACAAAGAATAAACAACATTAAGTATCACAATCAAACCTAAGAAAAGAAATATGGAACAAGATTCTAAATTTCAAGCGAACAGTTCGCAAGCAGACAATATGCAAGCGAATGTTTCACAAATGAGCAACTCACAAGAGAATCATTCACAGGGAAAGGTTCCCTTCATCAGTAAGCTCGCCTATGGCATGGGCGATGTGGGCTGCAACTTCAGTTGGATGTTCGTGGGCAACTTCCTCATGATTTTCTACACCGATGTGTTCGGAATCAGCATGAGTGCCGTAGCAACCCTGATGCTTGTTTCCCGATTCTGGGATGCCATCAACGACCCCATCATCGGCACACTTACCGATAAGACCCACACCCGATGGGGACGATTCCGCCCATGGCTGCTCTTCGGAGCTCCTATCACGGCACTGGTACTGATACTCACCTTCTGGGCACATCCGGAATGGAGCCAGACCGCCAAGATTATCTATATGGCAGTAACCTACTGCATCCTGGTGCTGGGATATACCTGCGTGAACCTGCCTTACGGCACACTCTGCGGAGCCATGACACAAGACATCGATGAGAGAGCCAAGCTCAATACCAGCCGTTCGGTGAGCGCCATGATGGCCATCGGAGTAATCAACATCGTAACCGTTCCGCTCATCAGCTGGTTTGGCGCAGGCGATACCAAATATGGTTATCTGGCTGTGGCTGTACTCTACGGCATCATCTTCGCTGCCTGCCATCTGTTCTGCTTCCACAAGACCAAGGAAGTGGTAGAAGTTCCTGTGGGACAGAAGCTCCCTCTAAAGGTGCAGCTTCGCTCCGTGATGAAGAACAAGCCCTATCTGCTCGCCCTCTTAGGACAGTTGCTCTTCGGTTTCATCCATTACGGACGCAATGCCGACATGCTCTATTATTTCACTTATGTAGAAGGTTCGGCAACGCTCTTCTCCTACTATTCCATGGCCATCATCGTGCCAAGCATCATAGGTGCAGCCTGCTTCCCTCTGGTATTCAGAAAAACGGGCAACAAGGGTTTCACGGCAGCCATCTTCGCTTTCCTCACCGGTATTACGATGATAGGTCTGTACTTCTTCAGCCCTAACGGCAGCGCCATCATGTTCTATCTGTTCTCAGCTTTGTCGTGGTTCTTCTTCTCAGGCTTCAATACAGCCATCTATGCCATCATCCCCGACTGTGTGGAGTATGGCGAGTGGAAGACGGGCATCAGAAACGACGGATTCCAATACGCCTTCATCTCGCTGGGCAACAAGATAGGAATGGCACTCGGCACATCGCTTCTCGCCATTGCTCTGGGCAGTGCAGGATATGTAAGCAACGCAGTGCAGAATCCAGAAGTATTGAGCATCATGCACCACGCCTTCAGCACCATTCCGGGAGTCTTGTGGATCATCACCGCAGGATGCCTCTGCTTCTACAAGCTCAACAAGAAGCAATACAAGCAGATCATGACCGATTTGGAGAATAAGAAAAAATAAAAAAAACGGGATCTTTCATCCCAACAACATAACAATAACAATTTCAAAACATTATAATTATGAGACAGGCAATATTGGTAGAACCAAAGCATATCGAATTCAAGGAAGTAGCAGAACCAAAGGCAGCAGACTTAACTGCTCATCAGGTTCTCGTCAACATCAAGCGCATCGGCATCTGCGGTAGCGAGATTCACTCTTACCACGGTCTTCACCCAGCCACCTTCTACCCAGTGGTTCAGGGACATGAGTACTCTGGAGTGGTTATGGCTGTAGGCAGCGAAGTTACCGTCTGCAAGCCTGGCGACCATATCACCGCTCGCCCCCAGTTGGTTTGCGGCAAGTGCAACCCTTGCAAGCGCGGACAGTATAACGTTTGTGAGCACCTGCGTGTTCAGGCTTTCCAGGCAGATGGTGCTGCACAGGATTTCTTTGTAGTAGATGACGACCGCGTGGCAAAGTTGCCGGAAGGCATGAGCCTCGACTATGGTGCCATGATTGAGCCTTCAGCCGTTGGTGCCCATGCCAGCAACCGCACCGATGTGAAGGGTAAGAATGTAGTAGTGAGCGGTGCAGGAACCATCGGCAACCTCATAGCCCAGTTCTGCATTGCCCGTGGCGCCAAGAATGTACTCATTACCGATGTAAGCGACCTCCGCCTGGCTAAGGCTCGCGAATGCGGCATCAAGCATACTCTCAACATCAACAAGAAGACCTTGAAGGAGGCAGCCCAGGAACTTTTCGGTGAGGAAGGCTATCAGGTAGGTTTCGAGGTAGCAGGTGTAGAAGTTTCCATCCGTTCGCTGATGGAGACCATTGAGAAAGGTAGCGACATCGTGGTTGTGGCTGTCTTTGCCAAGGACCCAGCCCTCAGCATGTTCTATCTGGGCGAGCATGAGTTGAGACTCATCGGTTCGATGATGTATCGCCACGAAGATTATCTCACAGCCATCGATTACGTAAGCAAGGGCATCGTCAACCTTAAGCCACTCGTAAGCAACCGCTTCGCCTTTGAGGAATACGATGATGCCTACAAGTTTATCGACACTCATCGCGAAACCAGCATGAAGGTTCTCATCGATTTCGAGCAGAAACCAGAAGAGAAGAAATAAAGGATAGAAGAGAAGAAATATACTGCAAACGATTGCAGAAATTGGAAACGATTGCGGGAACGTTTGCAGAATGTTTAGATGATTTTTCTTTGCGAAGGTAGCTGAAAAATGCTACCTTTGCAACAGAAATCAAGTAACATCTCTAACATTCTTAAAGTAAAAATGACAATGGAAAAGAAACAATCAGTGATAGGTATCGGTGAGGCACTCTTCAATGTGCTTCCAGAAGGAAAGAAGCTAGGTGGCGCTCCAGCCAACTTTGCTTACCACGTTTCACAGTTCGGACTCAATAGCTGTGCGGTCAGCGCAATAGGCGATGATGAGCTGGGCAAGGAACTGGAAAAGGAACTCAACGATCACCATCTCAACTATCAGATAGACAAGGTAGCCTACCCTACAGGCACCGTCCAGGTGTCACTCGATGCCAACGGCATTCCTTGCTACGACATCAAGGAGGGAGCAGCCTGGGACAACATCCCCTACACGCCAGCCCTGGAGAAGTTGGCAAAGAATTGCACCGCAGCCTGCTTCGGTTCGCTGGCTCAGCGCAACGAGGTTTCCCGCAACACCATCTACCGCTTCCTTGATAACATGCCGAAGGAAGAAGGAATCCTCAAAATCTTCGATATCAATCTCCGTCAGGGATTCTATACCAAGGAAATTATCACCGAGAGCATCAAGCGATGCAACATCCTCAAGATCAACGACGAGGAATTGATTACCGTAAGCCGCATCTTCGGTTATCCGGGCATCGACCTGGAGAACAAATGCTGGCTCCTCTTGGGCAAGTACAATCTGAAGATGCTCATTCTTACCTGCGGTGTAAACGGCAGTTATGTGTTCACCCCTGGCGAAGTTTCGTTTATAGAGACACCAAAGGTGGAAGTGGCAGACACAGTGGGTGCAGGCGATTCATTCACAGGTGCATTCGTGGCAAGCATCTTGAAGGGCAAGAGCGTCAGAGAGGCACATGAATTGGCAGTAAAGGTTTCAGCATTCGTCTGTACACAGAATGGAGCCATACCTGTTTTGCCTGATGAATTTACCAAGTAAAGCCACATTTGCCCAAAGTTATTGCGAAGATTATTTTCATATAAATATACGTTTCGTTAATTTTGATTTTTTAGTGAAGGTTTATAAGGTTCAATAAGTTATTAGTTTGTTTTAGTAAGTTTTAGTTAGGTTCAAAAAGTTTATTTTGTAGTAAAACCATGAAAAGAATTGTAGTTATTGTTTTGATGATGGCTGCTTGCCTGGGAAACGCCCAGGCACAGCTCCATCTGAAAGCCAACGTGCAGAACAATCATCTGTGGCGTGGCATGGAAGTTTCCGACGGCATCGTCCTCCTCACCGACCTGAGCTATACGATGGTCAACGACCACGTTACCGTGGGACTTTGGGGTGGCTGCAACTCGGAAGGCTCCTACAAGGAGTTTAACCATTATCTGAATCTGAAGGCTGGCGGTTGGGGATTCGCCCTGTGGGACACCTACAACTTCTCCCCTGGCGCCAGCTATAATAATAAGGAATACTGGAACTACTCTGCTCATACCACGGGCCGATTCCTCGATGCTACATTAAGCTACCGGTTTCAGGACGAGAAGTTTCCACTGCTCCTGAGCTGGTCAACGGTAGTCTTCGGACGCGACCGCAACAGCGACAATACGAAGCAGAAATATTCCACCTTCGCCTATGCGGAATACCCTATCTACCAGAAGGATGGCTGGAAGGTAGATGCAGGAGTAGGTGGAGCCTTCGCCCTGAACAGATCTGGCGAGAATGCCCACTTCTTCGGAACCACGGCAGGCATCGTTCACATATCGCTGCAAGCCTCCCACGACCTCAAGCTCGGCAACTACACCGTTCCGGTTTATGCCAAGGGCATGTGGAATCCGCAGAGCAACGAGAGCTATTTCCAGATTGGAGCAGAAATCATCCGCTTCTAAATCTTCAAAAAAACACAGAAAGTTTTATCATAACAATCATCTAAACACAAATTCATTATGAAGATTAAAGATTTTACAACAGGTGTGCAGCACATCGGCATTCCTACCAACGACATCAACAAGACCATTGAATTTTATCATGCCCTGGGCTTCGAGACAGCCCTCCGCACAGTGAACGGCACCGAGGAAGTAGCCTTCCTCCAACTCCACAATCTCATCATCGAAACCTATCAGAACCACCAGGCAAAGATGGAATATGGAGCCATCGACCACATCGCCATCGATGTAAAGAACATAGACGATCTCTTCCAGGTAGTGAAGGAAGCCGGCACCTTCAAGATGCTGGATCAGCAGGTAAATGGTCTTCCATTCTGGGAGAAAGGCGTAAAGTTCTTCACCATCGAAGGTCCAAACAAGGAGAAAATCGAGTTCTGCGAGAAACGATAATCAGCAGCATATTCTTTTAGATAAAAAACAGATGACTATAGCAATATAAGAAAGAGAGAGATAAGAATGACGAAAGTCCAGCTTGGAGCCTTTTTATAAGAGAGGCATCCGAGTTGGACTTTCTATTTTTTCATTTTCCTCAGGAGGAACATGATGTGTTTTTCCCTGATACTCCAGGAATACTAATGATGCTCAGGCACAATGGCGAGATACACCAGATCATGGTCGGTGAGGTTCTCCATATAATGAGCGTGGTTCATCGGACAGTAATGCACCTGTCCCTGTCGAACCTCCTCCACGGTATCATCATAATGGAAAGTAGCAGTGCCGCTTACCACATAGATAATCTCGCAGTTGCCCTCATGAGTATGAAGACCAGTTGATGCACCCGGACGCAAGGTAGAATACATAATCTTCACCTTGTCATCCACATAGTTACGAGTATCGAGTTTACCCTGTCCACCTTTGAAGCCCTCCAAATGAGCCTCAGCAATCTTTTCGAAATCTATTACCATCTTTATTATGTTTATTGTTTAATGTCTAATATTTACTTGGCTTTTATAAATGAAGCCCTGCAGCTTACTTTGCTTTCGCAAAATACTTCCAGAGCGGAGCGGCCATCAGGCTTTGCCAGATTTCTCCCTTCTCCAGCATATCCTTCACTTCTTCCCTGGAGAAGAGGCTAACCTCGATATCCTCAGCCTGGTCAAGATGCTGCACATCCATGCGCTCCACATCCGTAGCCAGATAGCAATGGGTAAGATTGGTATGCGTGCTCGGATTAGCCGAAATCGTCATCCACTTCTGCCAGTTTCCGCCACCGAACCCCGTCTCTTCCATCAGCTCTCGCTTGGCAGCCACCATCGGATCCTCGCCCTTCTCTATCACTCCAGCGCAGAGTTCATTCACCGTCTTCCCTATCGCATAGCGATACTGACGTACGAATACGAACATTCCATCCTTCGTGATGGCGATGGTATTCACCCAGTCGGGATATTCCAGCACGTAATATTCATCAATGATGGCACCCGTAGGCAATTCCACCTTATCCACTCGTGCTGTGAGCCAAGGCTTCTCTATCAGATACTTCTGAGAGAGCGTCTTCCATTTCATATCTTTATCAGCCATATCTTTTTCTATTTTTTAAAATCAGACTACTTCTTCATTTAAATTGATGGTGCAAAAGTACAAAAAAAGATTGAAAGGATAAAAATATTTCTATAAAAAAGACAGTTTTTCAATTATTTTTGTTACTTTTGCAGAGATAGAATATCTAAACAGATGATAGACAGAATTGAAAAGTAAAGACATCATGGCAGAACATCTTATTATAAAAGGAGAAACGAAGGAGGAACTTTACGCCACGCTCCTCCCTCAGCTCAAGTCGCTCGTAGAGGGCGAAAGCGACATCATCGCCAATATGGCGAATATTTCAGCATGCATCATGGACACCTTCCACTTCTGGTGGGTAGGCTTCTACCGGGTCATCGACGGAACTCTTGTGCTGGGTCCTTTCCAGGGACCGCTGGCCTGCACCCGCATCAAAAGGGGCAAGGGAGTTTGCGGAACGGCTTGGGACAAGGCGGAAACCATCGTGGTAAAAGATGTTGAAAAATTTCCAGGGCATATTGCCTGCAGCAGTGCCTCCCGTTCAGAGATTGTTGTACCCGTTATCCGAAACGGTGAGGTGATCGCCGTACTGGATATTGACAGTGAACACCTCGATACCTTTGATGACATTGACAAGGAATGGCTGGAGAAAGTGGCAGAATTATTTGCCGCCAAAGCGCCATCCCAAGCCTAGCATCAGATTGTTAGGAGTCTTGAAATCCACCAGACTGTAGCCGATGTGCAGCATGGCACGTCGGCTCACATGAATTTTCAGGGCAAGCACCTCATATACACCCCTGAAATCGTTGCGATTGCCAAACAGATAGGTTCCTACACCGAAGTTGATGCTGAAATAAGGCATGGCAAACTCGCCACGAGCCGAAAGCCCCAGACCAGCCTGGGTACTAAACTTATGATTCACCACCTCGCCCCAAGAATCATTCTCCCTGCTAGCTGAACGGTCGTACACACCATCAAGCGAAGCACCCAAACTCAGCCACGGGTTCAACCGGTACATCGGGTTGATATTGAAGCCCATCACGGCATACTTGCCATCCAGCAGATAGCTCGACACACCATCATGTGCTATACCCTGCTTCCATGCGCCATACAATACCACATCCGTGTAAAGACCACGGCTATCCGGCAGCTTCTCCCGCTCCACCTTCGGCACAGCCAATGGTTGTCGGTTGATGTAATAAGCCAGTCCCAATCTTATGCCACCCGTATTAAGTCCCATGTTAGGATAAGTGGTATTACCATTAGAGAAATGAGTCAGCGAAATACCGGCATTCAGGTCGAGATATTTCGAGAGCATCCACTTCATATACACATCAACATCAATATATGCCGTTGCCTTTGAGCCAATCACCTTGTTTTCTGGATTGTTCAGCTCGTCATAGGCATTCCATCCGAACGCCATACCCAGGTTCCACTCATAGTTGAGCGACACCCTGCGGGATAGGTTCACAATCGGTGCCCCCTGAAACAGATACACGGATATCGGGTTTGCCAGCCACTGGTTAAACTCATGTCTAGCCAAGCCTACACCCTGATACGCCCCCTGATAGATGGAGCCAGGTCTCACCTCCTCCTTATTCATGAAGGCATACTTCAGCGTAAAAGTCATGTCGTGATTCATCGTCCGAGCCTCATCATTCCCTCCACGCAGAAACTCGTTAGTATGAAATATGGTAGATGGCACCGCATCCAGTGCGATGCGGTGTATAGTCTTGGTGCTATCCTCCTGCGAGGAGGCAGGCAACGCCATGGCAGCAAACATGGATATAACCAATAAACTTAGTTTCATTATTCTAGATTAATAAATAGCCTTCATCAGGCAAACGCTCTTCTGATATAGTTGTGCTTGTTTTAGAATCCAGCACAAGAGTATTACCAGAATTGAGGATTGTCGTAGTACTCCAGTATGCCATCTACTTTTAGTGCGGATTGTTTCTTATTCATATCTTCTCTTCAGCTTTTTTACAAGGCTGCTGCCACCCTCCTTACCTTAGCCAATCTAGCCATAAAAGTAGTGTTTGCCCGCATTTCCTTTATTGTTTTTTTATCGTTGCTCATAACTACATTATTTATAATAGTTTGATGCTGCAAAGATAATATTTAAATTCGATATTCACAAATTTTGTGAAGGAAACTTTGGCTAAACAACAATAATTGTGATTATCTATGTTAAAAATTATAAGATTTGATTACTTCCCGACTTGCAACTCAGCTCTTTTTCATGAAATATGTCATAATATCTATTTTGCAAGTCTTTGTTTTCAAGATATTTAGGTTTGGTGACCTTCATCTGATGCCCCCACCAACTTTTCGATTCTACCAAGCATAAACTAGAAGAAACGATGAAGGCTACTGATAAGCCTCCACCGTTTGTTGTTACTGTACGAGAAATCTTGTTATTTCAAAATTCTAGTTAGTTCCTGAACAATCCTAATAACATCTTGTTCCGTATTATACTTACCTAAAGATATACGAATGGTTCCCTTTGCTAAAGTTTCATCTAAGCCGATAGCTTTCAACACATGAGATACTTGAGTATTTTGGCTATCACAGGCAGAACCTGTCGAAACACAGATTCCCTTTAAATCAAGCCTATGCATAATTGCTTCTCCGCTTTGATCAGGAAAAGATAGACTGATATTTCCCCTAATGTGATTACCTGCACCATTTCTATAGAACAAGACACCCGAATCAATCAATTTAGAAATGAGTATCTCTTCTAGATGAGACAAATAGACTTCATTTTCACTGACAGAAGTGACATTCTCTTCTAAGGCAGTAGCCATACCCATAATCGAAGCAACATTCTCTGTACCTGCTCTCAATCCATTCTCTTGTGCACCTCCTTTTATCAATGCAGGCCAGTTGATTCCTTCTTTAATATAGAGAAAACCAATACCCTTTGGACCATTAAACTTATGTGCAGATGCAGAGAGCATATCTACCCCCAACTCTCGAACATTAATTCGAGTATGCCCCATAGCTTGAACTGCATCAGTATGCACCAAACATCCATTTTCATGGGCGATTGTAGCCAATTCTTTTATCGGCTGAATTGTTCCGATTTCATTGTTGGCATACATTACAGATAATAGACCACAAGATGAGTGTACTACCTCTTTAACGGAAGATAAAAGAACTATCCCCTCTTTAGTTACAGGCAATAATGAAACAGAACATCCACTTAGTTTTGCAGACTCACAAGGTCTTAATATCGCATGATGCTCGATAGAAGAAGTAACTATAGGCAGATGTTGTTGAACTGCACCGTTAATAACCCAATTGTCACTCTCAGTACCACAAGAAGTAAAATAGATTTCACTGGGTTGAGCACCTATGCAAGTAGCAATAACTTGTCTTGCCTCTTTTAAAGCCTTCTTTGGCGAACGAGCAAAAGAATATAACTGAGAAGCATTGCCGTACTCATTTTGTAAGTACGGCAACATGCTCTCAAAAGCCTTATTGCTTAGACGAGTCGTAGCTGCATTATCAGCATATACATATTCTTTCATAGAACCTCCTTTTAACTAAAGAGTTTACATCCTTCCTCTTTAAATTCTTCTATTTTATCCAATATGTCTTGAACTTCACAACCTAGATAATCTGCCAAACAATCCATACAGTAAAAGGATGTAATGTCCTCACCAAGTAATTTCTTGTTGATACCTATTGTATTCTTATCAAGACATTTCTTACCACATGCTATACAACTATATACTTTACTCATAATCACGAATTAAAAAAGTTGGTACATTCTTGCCTCTATACTGCAAATCAATCATACCCATTTGTCTAACTATTATTTGGCGCATCTTTCTAGCAGGAGTCAAGCAATAAGCATTGAATTCCGATGGTTTAATATCTTGCATAGAACGCACATGAGGAAACAGTAATTTCAGATAAGCTGTAGCTATACGCTTAATTGCTTCCGTATCACGTGTATCTGCATTAGCAGGATACTCCACCATTCTATCAACGATGGCACGATAAGATATATCGTCACGCAACAGGTGCATGATGGATGAGAAGTATTCCGAATTTAATGCCCAACCAGATATTTTCAGCCCCTCATTCATACGAGGAATATCCCAGCCCTTGATAAATCCATGAATACGATCCATCAAAGCACTAGTTCGGAACAAAGACGGCAAATCCTCAAACATATTCTGATATTCATCCATCTTCGCCTCATCAATGTTTCCTAACATAACAAAGCCAGCATCAGCAACATCATCCTTATCGCCGATTTTCACCGTTCCCTGCTCCATATAGCCTTGAAGCGTTTGAGTCATTTCATTGACATTATCAAACTCAACTTTCTGAATCTCATCAAAAGCAATATAGTCATGATAAAAAACAAGACCTTCCTCACGACGTGCCAAATCGTAGAACAATTTTGCTCGTGTCATCTTACCCGCAGATAGATAACCATAGCGGCTGACTCCACCAAACAAGTACGACTTACCGGTACCTTTCGGCGCAAGTTCAATCAGATTCAATCTCTTCTCTACGAATGGTAATAGTCGTGTCAACATTGCTAGCTTCTGATGCTCGTCTTCATATCCCGAAGCATTATAGTCTATTGCTCCCAACAACACATCAATCCATTCATGAATTGAGAATTCCTTTCTAACATCCTTATAGTAGTCAAGGTCAATCTCGTATGGACAAAAGTTCTGGAAGCTAATGAGTTTTATCTTTCCCTTTATTTTACCTTCAGGATAACGATACCCCAATTCAACAACGCCCCATGTCTCCTTTGCCTTTATTAAATCATCCTTACATTCATCCCACACATTTGAATCAATAATCGTCTCTTTATTACCCAATCCAAAATCAGGTAATGAAAATGAAACTTCATGAGTCGTAATGTTTATATCTACAGAGATTCTTGTAAGCAATTTTACTCGCTCGTTTTCTACAACAATACGATTCTTGATGCCAATCCATTCTGTTTTTGAAGGAATATAAGTCTTAACAAAGTTGGTTAATTCCTCAACATCAAACCTACCATCCTCGTTCTCAAACATCTTCAAGAGCCAATCACGAAGAAACGAAGGCAAATTCAAGTCCTTGAAGAAATTACTTTCTTTTAAGTCCTTAAAGACAACCATATCATCGAAATATTCTTTAAGTTTTGTCTCCATCTTTATTGTTTAAAAGAATTTACGTTCAAATGCACCCTCCTTCTTTACTTCAAACTTTATGTTCTTCGCAATAAGGGTTTCATCTCTATATACATCACATAGATACTCGCCTACAGTTTTAACCTCTGGCATCTCTGCATAGTATTGATAGTTTATTTCCGTTTTCTTCAAGGCATAGAAAATACCATTAACAGAAATCGTCATATCCTCAGAATCAACATCTACAAACAATTTCAATCTAGCCTTCTTCTTGAAGCTTACCATTATAGGCTTATTATCAACAAGCTTACAAGTTACAGAATTAATTTTTTTCTTGACCGTAATAACAGGTACAATTACTTCTTCTAAAGTAGCACCACCATGCACCTCTACCAGTGCCTTTCGCCCACCTTTGAATCTATCATAATTAGCAAGACACCAGAAATCATTTTCTTCTGTTGCATATTGTGGCTTCTCTGAAATGTCTGCTTTCGGGCAACACCTTCCAGAGTGTATTCCTTTTTCAGAAACTTCCCACTTGTTTTCTTTCTCATTAATCACTGCCAACCTAGTAGCTCCATGGTCAGCAATAACATAAGCCGTTTCTTCTTTCGGCATTGCTTTTAACTGAGCAACAAGTTTGTTCAAGATATCGATTTCTTCAACAAGATGAATTGGATATTTATTACCTTCATAGTCATAAGTAAAAATTCCATCATGTTTTAACTCATCCATATTCTTATTACTATATACCTTGCATCCTGCATGTTGAAAATCAACCTCAAACTCCTTATTCATTGAAGTAATCGAAGGCAAATTACAACGAGCAATATTAGCAGAAAACTCCAAACCATTGTCAAAGCATTTGCTCTGCAAATAGCCAAGATACTCAGCACCCATTGCATCCATAAAATACAAAACAGATTTTGCAGGATTCTTTTCCAACTTGTCCACATAAACAGAACGAGGCTGTAACCAAACATTATACTCACGTTTCACAGATTGTTCAGCTACCATCTGAGTCATCTCATCAGAAATGGTATTAATGACCTTACAGTATTTATACAGAGCAAAGTATCTGTTTAGAAAATCATTTGAATAATTATAAGGTTTCAGATACGTAGCCAAGTCACTATAAACTCTTGGTAATACTTCTGCCAATTGACTAGCTGAGTATTTGTATTTACCTATTAATTCTATGATATGCTCTTTTTCTTTTCTTGTGTTATCTGTAAGATAGAAAATACCATCCTCTTCCTTTCCATAGACTTGCTTACAGAAGCAATCCAAGCTATCAGAATAATCTGCTAAATTAGAAGTTATAACCTTTCTCTCAGCATAATATTTTTGAAAGTTTGGATCTCCCACAGGAATTTTCAAAATGGCACAGAAAGCCTGCATAATAAAATCATCAAAAGTCTTTGACTTTGAAATAACATAAGTCAAATATTCATTGCCCTTTACACCACTAGTTGCTAATGCCAGGAAATATATCCATCGCTTATTGCTATCATACTGAGCAAATCCATTGATGCTATCTGCCAGATTTGCACCAAATACAGATACAACATATTGATGCCAATCTTCGAAATTTTCCATTTCTTTCAACAGGTACGCCCATTGCGCTTCGGTTCCAGCAGCCTCTCCAACATTTGCCAAATCCAAATTCTGTTCTGCCAACACCTGATATTCAGAAGAATACTCAACTATATCGAACATGGAGTTTGGATAATTGGCTCTAGTTTTCTTCGTTATAACACAGATACTAGGATTGTCTTCTTCCAAGAATGTCTCCATATCCTGCAATTTATTTATACCTTTGATTCCTGCAGGAACAGAATTAGCTAACTTTGGATTAATGAAACATAAGGATAGCTGACAACTTGGCTGCCCTTCAACTATAGAAACCCTACCAGCAGCCAGCAATCGATTGTCCATTCTAGAAAGTACACTAGCACAATTGAAAGTAAATACAATCAACTTACCTTTTAACGAAAGGTCTAACAATGAACGTAAACTATTTTGCAAAAACAGTTCACCTTGTAGTTTCAGATAGCAAGATAACCCCTTCAAAAAGATGACACTATCATCCATGGACAAGCTATATTGTAGCTTGTCCATTAATGGTAACCCTTCCTCCATACAAAAAGAGGAAGCTTTCTGTATGTCATAACAGCCTACATTGTAATGCTCTATTATCTTCTTATACAAGTGGATATTCGGCATATCTACAATTATAGGTTGATATTTATCCGACTTTATGTATCTGTCGATTCTATTTATAACATCTTCGTACTTCATACGCTAAAAGCGTTAGTTGTTTTTAATAATTTGAAGACCAACCTTCATGTTGTTTTTAATCAGCTCTTTCAAATATCTTTTCACATCCTCTGGATTCATAGAATCAATCTTCTGAATAGCTAAATCACATCCAACCGAAGAGTATTCTGCATCAGCTAATCGGTCTATCGCCTTTGTCACATTAGGCATTCCCATCCAGTTATAAGGACTGTCCGAAACATGACTTTCAACATATTCTTTTACCTCAGAGATATTTTGCAACAATACAGATTTATCTTCCAGGAATCTAGCCTTGAACGCATTATCCTTTGCTGCCTCATCATTCAATTCACTCCAATGTGTAAAGTTTTCCAAATATGTCAAAGCCATATTCACTTCCTTATCAGTAGGATTAGGACTGCTCAATATGCCAAATATTCTACGACAATCAACCAGCTCATCATCTGGAATCATAGCAAGAATTGGCATCTTGTTTACCTCACTCCACTTACGAGGACTATCTGTCTGAGTCTTCTCTTTCCAGATATTCTTCAAACGAATAGATCCTAACTCTTTGCGATATTGATTAACAACCTCCTCTACCTTTTTATTATAGGAAGCATTATCATTAGTAAAGCTGCCACTTTGCATTCTTCCAAACACTTTCTCTCTGTCAGAGTCATTCAAGTTCTGAAGATAGAATTCACAAGATGTACAGAACAATTCAAATTGAGAAGTATAGAATTTATTGAAGCTTTCTCCATAATTCTGCAACAATTCTAGAAATTCAACTTTCTTGTTTTCCAGCAAATGCCCCTGTTGTTTCAACTCCTTCAAGACTGCAAGCAATGGTAACAAATCGCCAACATCATTCTTAATGGTTTCATAAGCCAACTTGATATTATTGATTTTCTCGTTCCAAGCCTTCAATGCCTCCATATAACTCTTACAACTACCCAAGAGAGCACCTGTCATAGCAGTAATTTGGTATTCTAGAATAACTGCATCAATCTGCTGATTAACAGTCTCCTTTTTCCAGACCCAATTAGCTTCTCCTGCATCAAACTTCTTCTTTAAACTATTAATATACTGACCACCATCGCCGATACTTTCTGCTAACTTTGACAACTCCCCATCTTTATATCCATCAAGATACTTGAGCATTCCTTTCTTACAATTCGCTTCTGTGAGGAGCTTATGCAAATCTTCTGCGGCATTAACATTTTTGATAAACTTTCGTCCTATACTATTTGCAATATCGCTTTCTGACTTGTTGGTTGTATTATTCGCCAAATCTTGATAATCAACAAGAAGTTCTCTGATGACACTTTCCGAAGTTTTTAAATTGACATCATTCAGAATCTCGCCTACAGTCCAGATTGGGAAGTACAAGCTTTGCTTCATTTTGGCACGAATTCTATCACGAGCTGCCTCAACAGAAGAACAACTTCCCTTCACGATTTCAAATGCCATAGAAGTTCCATCAATAAAGGCCTTTTCCTCAGGTGTCATAGTAACAATATACTTGTCACGATAACGAGAGTTTGGAGTATTATCGTGCTTAATAACCTCATCAATCATCTCCTTCATTTTGCTCAACGACATATTATCACTTGACAAGCCATCACTCCAAGAATATTTATCATCTACATACTCTTTAAGTAAGAAGCCCATAAAGAATGCTGTCATATTACAAGGCAAATAACCATATGGTTCACCTTTCAAGAAGTCATAGATTGAGAGGATAGAAATTCTACCTTCCTTCTCCATTATACCACCAATAAACTCGTTAAGATCTGTCTTGACTCGAGAAATGCAATCAGCAGGATAGGCTGTCCAATAATTAGGATTACCCAAAGCATTTGATAACATCTCTTCCAATCTTGCATTTTTACTTTTATAAGTGCTCTTTATTTCTTGTTTTACTCCACACTCCACACCTGTTCCTAAACTATTTGCCGCCCACCAATTAGCTGCCGATTTATAGTTGCATTCTAGCGCCAATGGGAATCTCTTCTTATCAAAAGTTCTCAACTCTTCACCTAAGGCCTCCATGCTATTAAATACTTCGCCAGCAGTATTGTCCTTTGTATAAAGAACAAACTGACCATGTTTAATTCTAGAACGCCATTCTGTCAAGATACTAGTTGCATAACGCAAATACTGAGTCGACTGGTTATTATCCTTACCTGCATAATAGGTAGATGTAGCCATGTTTGTTACCCATTCTTCAAATTTGTCATTTCCAAGAGGTGTTCGTCCACAATCAATAAAGATAATTTCACTGTCTGCATATTTCTTGCGCATTTCAGCAATCTTCTTTGTCATAGAGATACTTTCACTTGTATTTTTTGACAAGCAACATACCACATAGAAATGTCTATTATCGTCTGCAGCATCATTAATATTTTTCTTTGCAATGGTATCAAAATCTGTACAAGCTGCATACTCTAACTTGAAACGTAAATTTAAGTCATAAGGTACCTCTACAGTATCATTCAATTGTCCATCTTTTATAATACTACTTGTAGTTTTACCTTCATATGCAGCCTTTTTCTTATCGATTTCACTTGCATCCATTTCTCCCGTTAAAATAGAATACAAGAAAGAACCATCCTTTAAAGTCTTCTTATAAATGACTTTTTCACGTACTAATTTTTCTGCACACTTCACCGCCTGACCACTTTCGAAATCAGTTCCTTCAAATGCCAGATTTAAATTATTCTCATTAGGTAAGAATATATCAATCTGGTCACTGGCACTTTCCGACATTGCCTGAAACAACAAAATCGTCTTCAAGACTTTCTGTTCTTCATCATCCAGCTGTTTAGCCAAATTTGCATAACGGTCTAAAATCTGACGGATATTTTGAGACAAGTCGTTTTTTCCATTATCGTAGAAGAATCCCCACAACAAATCAACTGTCAAGAAAGGATTCTCGCTGAAAGGACCAAAATTATCTATATACCATTGAAAACCTTTCAAATCTTCATTACCACTATTCTTAATGAAATCAAACATACTACGCTGATTACTTGCAAAAGAGGCAGAGATATGCTTCAGCAAACTTGCAGCATAAGGATGAATAGGCAAAATACCACGTAATTGCTGATCCTCAATTCCCGCACTTTGCTTGATTCTTTTACGAGAATATCCTGTACGTTCTTCCAAATCAAATAAGATTTCTTCCCACTCCTGTCTGACCACTGAATCTTCAGATATTTTCATAGCTGCGCCCATCAACTGAAATGCCATATTTTCTGGCAATTCAATAATACAAGTCGGCTTTATGAAACGACCAAGAATCTTTGGCTTGTCTGCATCAGCATCATCTATACCAGCCTCGCTTCGGTGAGTAACAGGGATAAAGCAAAATGGCTCTGTCTGGCTAAAGTCCAAAATTCTTTGGAATCCAGTCAGTCGATGCGTATTATTGCTAAAGTATTCCGTAAACTCATCCCAAATAAAGACAAGTGCTTTTAAATTATTAGCATGAATTACTTCTGTTATCCATGCAACCATAGTTTCACTATCCAGTGAGAACGCCTTGATATTCTTTTCGTTAGCAATGCGGAAAATCTTATTCATTAAAGTTAGAAGTGCCTGACCTTCATAGTTTTTGAGGTTCTCAATAATCTCGTCAACACTTTCACCGCCAAACAGTTCTTTATAGCTACCTTCTACATAAACTCCAAAACTTTGCTTATTCTCGTCATCAGAAAGATATTTGATGATACCATCTTTCAATGCATTAGGACCAGCATTCTCTATACCAGCATCCTTCAATGCTTTTTCTATACTTTCCTGCATAGCAAGAAACAAGTCGTTATCGCTATAGATATTTGATGATCCATAGCGATGAACTGTAATTACCTTTCCTTGTGACTTTATAGCCACAAGTTTATTATATAAATCTTGGTCTAATCCAAAATCGTTGAAATAGTCCTCAACTTCTTTGTTAGTTGCATCAAGCAAGTTCTTGAGTGTAAGAACTGCATGCGACTTACCTGTACCATATGCACCTTCCACCCAAATATTAAGTTTCTGCTTGCGCTCCAAAACGCTAACAGTTTGCCTCAATAGCTTCACAAAAGTTTCATGTGGATAGTATTTTCTCCACAAGTTAGGTTCCTTCTTGATTACATCAGCATTGACTGCTGGAAAGTAATCAGGATCTATATCGAAATATTTGCGATAATTCTCCATATTTTTCTATTTGCTAGAATCCAATTTTATCATTATTAGAATAAATCAAGCACATCTTGCGCAGTCTTATCCTCCCTCAAATTAATGTTATCGAGATCCAAGGTAAATGTAGCACTAATGAACTCAGGGTATCTGATAGACAATCCCTTGAGTATCTTTTTCATTTCCTCTTCTTCTAGTCCAAATATTTTTGCTGGACTAACACCATTACTCTCTACATTATTATCATAAAGACGAGACATAGAGAATTGGTAGTACCCATCACAAGCCTCAGCATACTTGTACAAGCTATAAAGTATTACTTTGGGTTCAGGAGAAAGCCATGGAGTACGCATAATTGATACGGATTTCTTTCCTTCCTTTGCCATTTGTCCGAATCCAACATTAGAAAAAGGCAATTCTGCAATTCGAGAAAAAGAACTCCAAATATCAGAAACCCAAGACTCTTTTGCGCCATCTTCTACTAATGTAGAAATAACATAATCCTTGGAAGCCACCTCGTTGAAATTCATTCTATTTACATACCAGTTCAACTGCGGAGAGTAAACAAGATTTGCCAGCATCAAAGCCCAACCATCCATACTATCCAAACCTATACGGTCAATTGTCATGGCAGTTTTTCCTATCACATTGTTACTCATCAACTCTGCGTCCTTCAAAAAACGCTTAAAGAAATCAAACATATTTGTTCCCAAAGTATGGTTCTCTGCAAACGTCTCCTTATACTTAAAGAATTGTACAAACCAATCCATCTTTGGTGCATGATGAGAATAGCAATTTAAACTTTTATTTTTCTTATTCATACTTGAAACTCCTTTTGGTCTTTCTAAAGATTTAAAAACTAAACAACCACGTTCTACTTTATGGCACATCGAACAATGCTTGCATGTATCATCAATACGCAAAACTCCATTCTCCATGTGAATTGCTCCATTATGACAATCTGCTTCACAAACTCCACATCTTATACATAGAGCAGTTTTATGGAAAACATTCTTAAACAATTTAATAAAGTTTGGCGCAGATTTTACTATTGCAGAATCTAGGGATATTTTTAGTATTCCATCAGATTCTTCTACTTCAAATTCAAATATGCCATGTTTTGTCTCAACACAATAGGGAGATGCTTCACTCTGAAGTATTCCAATTGTCTTGATCCATTGCTTCCAATCTGTACGAGGATTCGTGATTTTTATAATCAATTTACGTGATTCTTCCATCTCCTCATAATTAGAAAGAATGTTCAAGTCTCGGCCATTCTTACGAGCTTTCCATCCTCCATTCGTAACAAATTGATCTAAGTTTGCCTCAGAAGCAAAATGTCCTTCATATCCACTACGAATAGCAGAGATTAACTGATCAAACTCCTTCGGATAACATTTACGGGCAAAATAATCACTTCTTTCAGCTGCTCTAGGACACACTAAACAGCCAGCTCGTCTATTGCCCTTAGTATATGCTTTATTCAGATAGAGATTCTCGGAATATATATAAGCATAGAGTTCTGCTGAATTCCAATCCAAGATCGGGTTGCAACTCCATTGCCCCTTATGCTTTTCTCCTAAACTGATATAGTCATAGCCACTTCTTGCAACACTTTCACTCGCTCTGACTCCAATAAAAGCCATACCAGTAAAATCATGTATTCCTGTAGCTTCTCTCAAAGCCAAAATTTGAGGAGCAGTTTTATGAACACTACAACACCAACGATTTACAGTAGCAGGAGGACCAAACTTTGCCCATGTTTCACTTGGCTTATATTTTGACTTTGCTCTTATGAAAGCAATATTATCCCTTTGGCATTGCTTTTCTATATAATCTACAGTCTCATAAGTATCAGGAAACTCCATACCGGTATCTCCAAACAACACTTTAAAACTATTATGAGGCAATGCCTTTTGAACAAGATCTAATGTTACAACACTGTCTTTACCTCCACTAAATGCCACATAAAAAACATCTACACCCTTCTTACGATATTTTACAAAAGAATTATAGATTTGCTTTATCGTTTGCTGAACTAAAGCCTGAAGTATTGCCTGGTTCTTTTCAACCATCTTTTTGATGTTTACTTTCATTAAAACCTCTCCCGATGGTTCTGGTTCCTCGATAATTTTGATTTCTGGTTTTTTATCCAAAGAACCTCCTTTCATTGCAGCAACAACTCTTCCTTTATATATATAGTTGTTGGCTTCTGCCCACATCAATGGGGTAGAATCATCTTTATCATATTTCCAGTACTTATCGAATCCCAATATATCAAGTTCCTTGCTATATACAGGACGTGGTTCCTTACTGAATTGTAACGGTGTACTATTCAGTAAGAATCCTCCAGTCTCTATATCCCAAGTATATGAATACATAGTTCGTTATATTATTTTATTGTTTATTATTATCTATTTCTCTAAGCTGTCTTGCTTTTGTTAGGATTTCCTCTATATCAGAATTTCTTCTTTGTACGATATATCCTTCTGTTGCAAGAAACTCTAAAGCTTCTTTCTTAGCCAACTTCACGTTGTTTTTTGCCAAAGCAATTACTATCAAATTATTGAATGACAAGTCTGAAACTTTAAATGAAACAACACCACATACATTATTCTTGTTCAGATAGTCACTAATATACAATTTGAACTGGTTGCTAGCTGTCAACAAGTAACTTTCCAATAACCGTGATGTCCAAGGATAATTACACTCTGGGAATGTGGCAAAGTTACGAATACTTTTAAGTGGTATCGAATATACTTCATGATCGATATGTTCCTTAATATATTTATCTATACTGTCCACATCGAAGTGTACCTTATCTTTAGCAACAAACTCTTTTTCATTGATGCGAATACAATATTCCAACAATGGCTCTAAGTGATAGTTTATAACGGTACCCAAAGACTGCGCGAGTTTATCAACTTCTTCCAAAGTAAACTCCTCATGACTCTTGGCAAAAGCAAGTAAAGCTTCTCGCGCAGATAACTTAACCCCCTTCTTGCTTATTACAGCATTATTAAAATCAAACTTATCAGCTAACAGCACAGCTAAAGCCTTTCTGATTCCAAGTTCTGGAATATCAGAATTATTATTTATCAGCTGAGGAAGATTTTGATGAATGCAATCAAAGAGTTCGTCTGCTCCAATAAATTGGAATTTTTCTATCGTCGTTTCAATAATGAAGATTATATCATTCAACTCTTCTTCACTTACCTCAAAGTTATCTATATGGAATCGCATTCCACGAGTTGCGGCAATCAATACGTTTGTATTTCGATTGAAAGCTGCCCTAACAGAATCTTCAGGAAGATAATCCAAGGCCTTAACAACCTCATCTTCACTTTTCACTTGCCATTGCTCACGCATGTATAATATAACCTCATGATCTATATCTATATCAACATAGCGTTCACGAGTCATATAATCTTTATCAAAGTAAAATTCCTTTTCATATTTGTATTGTAACCAAGTACATAACATTGATACATTGGCAACAGGTGTATCAAGCAATTCATCTTTGAAATGACGAAATAGACTTTCATAAAAGACAAATTCTTTGCCTGATTCTAATGTCGCATCAATAAAAGAAGTAATCTCATTCTGCAAATCAGAAGGAATAAACTTAGAAGCAACATATATCTTTCCATCAGACTCTATTCCACAAGAAGTCACAATATTGTAGAAATCATCATCCGCAATATTCAAAGAAGAACCTTCAATCTCCTCATAACTCTTGTAAAAACGTTTTTTGTCTATGGGTGAATTTAAGCGTATGCCTTTTTGGAACTTTTCCGAAAGCACTTCCTTTATTCTATTCACCAACAAATTCTCTTGCGGAATAGATTCTTCCACAAGTTTTGGTCGTTCTAAAGATACTTCCGGTTGTTTTCCTTCTGTATCCTCTGGCTCGGGATACATTTGAACCGCCTCATGAAGCAACGCTGTATATTCATCACGATTTTCAGTAGCAAGCAGAGCAACATCTTCAAAAAGACGAGAACGAGAGGTCAATCCTTTCTCACCATGAGTTAAGATATTTTCCATTATCGACAATTGAAGCTGAATACCATTCTCGTTCCTATACTTTTCATTTACTTCGATTCCATTCTTTATCTTTCTATATCGAAGGCGTTTAGATAGTTTGGCAACTGCAACTTTGCGAGCCAATTCACCTTTGGCCACTTTTTCATAAGTGTCCACAAGCAAAGCCGCTTCATACTTATTCCATACTACTCTAGCAAAAGGTGAAGGCATATTGTTTCTATCACTTTAAACTCCGATAGAATCCCCAAGAATCGGAAAACTTAATAAATTAGTTTTTCCTTCTACAAAAAGGAGCGTGGGGATTCGCCTCGTCCATCCCCAATCGTAGGCCTTCGCACTGCCCTTGCTGTTGAGACGGACAATGCAGAAAGCCCACGCTATGGTATATGAAATTCCGCATACGAATATGTATGACGTACATAATACCATAACATAGAGCTACAGTATATATACGTCGATTCGCAGCAGGATATAAAAATACACCTACCGTGAGCATTCACTCATTGCCACACCTGCTAACAGCTAGTAAAGTTGCGAAGTTTACGATTGCGCAGATGAGCGTAAGCAAACGCTCTATTCCATAAAAGTACACCCACCCGCTCGGCCCTTTGGGCTTTCTGCAAGAAAATGCAACTGCAAAGATAATAATTATTTTTGAAACTAAAGCATCTTTATTCAACAAAATACAGATAAATTTGTTTTAGATGCTCTACAACATAAAAATGCTTCATTTCCGAAGCGAAAATGAAGCATAACACCCAACCTGAAGCATATATAAAACCCAAAGCAGCTACAACAAGACATCAAATCTCACAGGCTCCTCGCCTGTACGTAATTTGTACGTTTTCATAAAGCATCTTCCGCATCTTATCAACATAAGTTTTTTTCTACAAAAAAGTCTCATAGTCTCATTTTCTTCCTCAAAATACCAGTTATCTTTCTGATGATTAACAACTTAACTTCAATGACACTTCTTGAAAAACGCGGCAAGAAGTATCATGGAAGTATCATCATATTATGGTCGTACAACTAAAAGGTGTATAGTTGTACGACTATAAAGCTACGATTGTACAACTATAGAGTGTATAGTCGTACGACTAAACAGGTTATAACCGTACAACTAAAGGGGTTATAGTTGTACGATAACAAGGGGTTGCCACTAAGCTCGACAGAGGTGCTGACTGCAGTCAGCAGACCTGCTGACTAGGCTCGGCAGAGGTGCTGAGCCTAGTAGCAACTGTTGGGAAGATACTTGATTGCACCCGAGAAGATACTTACTTCAACCCAAAAGGATGCTTACTTGCACCCCAAAAGATACTTACTTGAACCCCAAAAGCCGTTTACTTCAACTTCCTATCATCATTCCTTCTTTCTCAAACGATAGATCGTAACAGGACCTTCTTTGGTAGCATACATTCTGGCTGCAGGCTCCTCGCAGAGATCATTCAATACCTTATTGGCATGATAGCGGGTGACACCGAATTTGCGAATCATATCCTTCACCGTGATATATCCCTGCTGCTGGCAAATCTCCACAATGTCGGCAAACTCCTGATCCGCCTCCTTCGGAGCAAATTTCACATTCCAATACTGGCGACTACAACCGTTAGAACGACGTTTCAATCTTTCCAGGAATTCCTTCGTGGGCTGAATTTCCAAACCGCAGATATCCACCTCGTTGGCTGGAATCAAGTCGCCCTCATGATAGGTCTTCTTCCATTCATTTCCCTCCTTATCCTTATGCTTCACCACGCCCAGTTTAGGCTTGACGATAAACATATCACCTACCCTCACCTCGTTGCCGTCAGCCAAGGCATAAAGCGTTTCATCCTCCAGCGTTTCCAATGCAGAGATAAAGGAGGAAACATTCATTGCACAATGATCGCGAACACGTTTCTCCATCTTCTCCTGGTCAACGATATCCCGCTTCACAAACATCGGATGTATCTGATACTTACCGCTTTCGTCCTTGAAGGGCGTGCGATGCTCCAAATAATTGATTGAACCTGTTGCTCTTGACATATTCTTAGTTTTTTATTCTTTAAAAGATAATACACAAAGATACTGATTATTAACGAGATATGCAATTATTTTATGTTAACTTTGCTAAAAGATAGAGTTATAAAGGCATGTTTCGTGATAAAAGATAGAGTTATAATAGGGTGTTTTGTGATAAAAGATAGAGTTATAAAGGCATATTTTGTGATAAAAGATAGAGTTATAAACCCTATCTTTTACTCTATTTCCTCTATTCTTGCCAACTCCCAGCCCTTAAACTGCATGATAATCTTATGAAGAGTTGTGCCCTGGCGAAGAGCCTCAACCCTTGGAGCATCGGCATATCGCCTAATCTGTTCCACTGCATCCAACCATTGCTTCTCCGACTTCTTCATAGGGCTACCATCTTCCTTCAAGACATCCTTCAACACTTCATCAAACTCCTTTCTGGAGAGAACCTTGAGTTCGAGGATATAACTGTGCTGACTGGCATAATGGGTATGATCAGGCAACAGGAAGAAATCACAATAGCCATGATTCAACTCTAATTCGGGAGCCGTGATGTAATAATCGTTGAGGTTCAAGTATGCCATAAAGAAACCTTGCAGGTTTCGCTCCGATTCTATTCCGTCACGCACAGAAGAAACCTTAGCGTAGGCATCAGCCATGAAACGCAGTCCTTCTTCCCATACTCCTTCATAAGCCATGTTGTAATAGTAATCCGTCAATCTGTTGGTATCTACATACGACTTTGCCTGATACTCTTCTTCCAAATATCCGTAATACTGCTTGCGAACATTATTATTAGGAATGCCCAAAATCAACTTAGAACCACGTGTACCCTTGATGGTCAACATACCATAATAAAAAAGTAAACTTGGGAAGATTTCAGCCTTCGGTATCTGATAGGCAGAGAACTGCTCCTCCGGTTGGGCAACAATCTGTCCCTCTTCCGCAATCTTACGGATGATACCCTTGCGCTCGCCATCCAACTTATCGAATTGCAAGAGTTTCTTCATCTTGCCATAATCGGTCTTGGTATTCGGGTCTATCATCTGCCGAGGAGAGCGTCCGTAATCCATATAATTGCGAAGATAGTAAAGCACCATATCGCAATTAAACATTCTGACACTCTTATTCAATGCTTCTTCTGCAAAGCAATAGTTGTCGTACCAAGGCTTCATATCGTTGACGATGGCTTCCACATCACTATCTGCAGGAATGCTTCCCATCTCCTTATAATAAGTGAACATCTCGACCACGTTCTTGGTAGAGAAGCCCAGCATCTCGTCGAACTCTGGCTTTACGGAGATATTCCATCCCACATTATACCCACTTGTCACATCATCCAGGGTTACAGGACTGACACCCATCATGAAGATGCGCTCGAAGTTTCCCTTGAACTTCTTGAAGACATCACGATAGAAACCATCAGTATGAGTAATGGCATGATACACTTTCTCACCATGTTCATTGAGCACTACATTAGTAAAATTATCATACTCGTCGATGATAAGATAAAGCTGAAAATGATTTGCCTTGGCTGCATCAAAGATTATCTGCATCTTATCAGCATACTGTGTCTTCGCCTTGATTTCCTGCACCTTCTTATCACCATAATATGCAGCATACTGCTCTGCAAAACTATCCAACTTGATACAGAGATAGGCATTGAATCTTTCCTCCAAAATTTCAATCTTACCTGTAATCTGAGAAAAATCCAGGAACAGTACCTGGTAAATTCCTTGCAGGGATGTAGGATGCTGCCATATCCACAAACTACCGAAGAGTTTTTCGAAACTCTCCTTCTGGTTACAGTCATAGTAAGAGTAGAGCATACTGAGAAACAGGCTCTTTCCAAAACGACGGGGACGGACGAAGAAGAGATTGCGAGGCTGCTTCTCCAGCTCTGGCAAAAACATCGTCTTATCGACATAATATAGATTCAGACTCATCACCGTGGCAAAATCAGATACTCCGTATGGTACTTGTTTTACTTGCTGTTTCATCATGCTATGAAATTTAACCAGTTTACATATGCAAAGTTACGGCTTTATTTTGAAACAACCAAAGTTTTCACTGCTTTTTTGGTCGCACAAGTATACAATCCCACATTATAAACACAGGATTTAACTGATACACCCTTAACATTTGATTATAAATCTCTAAAATTACAAGAAAAGTTTGGCTGTTTCGAATATTCAGCGTATCTTTGCAACAATAATAAAAGAAAGGAAAGCTATATGGAAACAAAAGACAAGAAAATACAAGTTCATACCATAGACTACAAAGACATCGACAAGTTTTTTCCTGCTCGTAGCGAAATTACTATGTCTCCACTTCCGAAAGGACACGTAGCACGACTCGCTACCATCCACAAGGTTAAGGCTCAATGAAAAACTTCAGTGGGATTATGCACGCTATCATAAAAAGATAAACATAAAAGTAAAGTTTAACATAAAATCTTTGAAGAAATCAACTTTTATGTTTATCTTTGTAGCAAATTCTACATGGACCACTTGAATTGACTATAGATACCGACTATAATAAGGAGGATTTAATATGAAAACAAATAAACTGATGGATGAAATCCGCAAGTCAACTCCTGCGGACACAAACAAACAAGTCGACTTATGCGTTGCTATTGCCAACAGAGTCTTTGAACTATTACAGGAACAAAATATGAAACAGCGTGATTTTGCAAAGGCTCTTGGCAAGACTGAAACAGAAGTGAGTCGTTGGTTGAGTGGAACACATAATCTCACATTAGCTACAATCGCAAAGATGGCGACGGTTCTTGGTGATGATATCATTACCACAACACAGAGCCATCGTCCATACAAACTTCCAAATACGCAAAATGTTGCTATGATGGTAGCTGAGGATATGTGCAAAAAATAGTCATACAAATAATAAAAAATCCCTGCCATAGGAAGCCTTTCCTACAGCAGGGATTTTTCTATTGGAAATCATCAAGAATGACTTAACTGTCAATTCTTAACTATTAACTATCAATTCTTAATCACTAATAAATAATCACTAAACATTATTTATACTCTCCCCAAGCCTTGATGTCGATATCCTCCAGCTTAGTGGTGCAGAATGCATAGATGAACGCACTCGCCAGACGGCTGTTGGTAATCAATGGCACGTTCAGGTCGATGGCAGCACGGCGAATCTTGTAACCATTTGAAAGCTCGCTGCTGGTCAAGTTCTTCGGAATATTCACTACCATATCAATCTCGTGGTTGTGGAGCATCTCCAAAGCCTTTGGCGCACCACCTTCTGCCTCCTCTGATGGCCAGAGTACACGGGTATTCTCAATGCCGTTCTCGGTGAGGAACTTGCTACTACCACCAGTTGCATACAGCTTGTAACCATGCTTAACCAGCATCTGGGCAGCATCGAGCAAATCTACCTTCTGCTTGGCAGAACCTGTAGAAAGCAGGATGTTCTTGGCTGGAATGCGATGACCCACAGAAAGCATACTCTTCAAGAGGGCGGTAGATGTATCGTCGCCCAAGCAACCTACCTCACCTGTACTGCTCATATCCACACCCAATACTGGGTCCGCCTTCTGCAGACGGTTGAAGCTGAACTGAGATGCCTTGATACCTACATAGTCGAGATCGAAAAGGTTCTTGTGTGGCTTCTCTACTGGCAAACCGAGCATCACGCGGGTAGCCAACTCGATGAGGTTGATCTTCAACACCTTGCTCACGAATGGGAACGAACGGCTGGCACGCAAGTTACACTCGATAACGAGAATATCATTGTCACGAGCCATGAACTGGATGTTGAACGGACCGTTGATGTGCAACTCCTTGGCAATCTGACGACCTACTCGCTTCACACGACGAACTGTCTCAACATACAACTTCTGAGGAGGGAACTGGATGGTAGCATCGCCTGAGTGAACACCGGCAAACTCGATGTGCTCAGAAATCGCATAGGCAATCACCTCGCCATTCTTTGCCACTGCATCCATCTCAATCTCCTTGGCATGTTCGATAAACTTACTTACTACCACTGGGTGATCCTCACTTACATTGGCAGCCAACTGCAGGAATCGCTTCAGCTCATCCTCGTTAGAACATACGTTCATCGCAGCACCAGAAAGCACGTAGCTAGGACGAACCAATACAGGGAAACCTACACGCTCGATGAAGTTGTCGATGTCCTCCATAGAGGTCAGGGCGCTCCACTCTGGCTGGTTGATGCCGTTGTTGGTCAACATCTGAGAGAACTTGGCACGGTCCTCAGCGTTATCGATGTCCTTGGCAGCAGTACCCAGGATTGGCACGTTCTGTGCATCCAGGTGCATAGCCAGGTTGTTTGGAATCTGACCACCGGTAGATACGATGACGCCATGAGGCTGCTCCATCTCGATGATATCCATCACACGCTCGAAGGTCAACTCGTCGAAGTAGAGACGGTCGCACATATCGTAGTCGGTAGAAACGGTCTCTGGGTTGTAGTTGATCATCACTGAGCGCCAGCCTTCCTTGCGGATGGTGTTCAATGCCTGAACGCCACACCAGTCGAACTCTACGGAAGAACCGATGCGGTAAGCACCTGAACCGAGTACGATGATAGAACGGTGATCGTTCTCGAAGGCGATGTCGCTCTTCACGCCTGCGTAGGTTACATAGAGGTAGTTGGTCTGAGCAGGATACTCAGCTGCCAGGGTATCAATCTGCTTCACCACAGGCAGGATGCCATAGCTCTTGCGCTTGTTGCGAACCAGGAGGGCTGCCTTGTGCATGTTGCCCAACTCCTGCTCCAAGCCCACGGCACGGGCTACCTGGAAGTCGGTAAAACCGTAAACCTTCGCGGTGCGGAGCAAATCCTGGTCAAGAGTATTGATATTGCACTTCTTCATCGCCTCGTCGATGTCGATGATGTGCTTCAACTTCTCCAGGAACCACTTGTCAATCTTGGTCAAGTCGTGAATCTGATCTACGGTATAGCCCTTGTGCATAGCCTTTGAAATCACGAACACACGCTTATCTGTTGGCTCGCGCAAAGCTGCATCGATATCATCGATTTCAAGCTCCTTGTTCTCTACGAAGCCGTGCATGCCCTGACCAATCATACGAAGACCCTTCTGGATGGCCTCCTCGAAGTTGCGGCCGATGGCCATTACCTCACCTACTGACTTCATAGATGAACCCAACTCCTTATCTACGCCACGGAACTTAGACAAGTCCCAACGAGGAATCTTACAAACCACGTAGTCCAATGCTGGCTCGAAGAAGGCTGATGTAGTCTTGGTTACAGAGTTCTTCAACTCGAACAGACCGTAACCCATACCGAGCTTGGCTGCAACGAAGGCAAGAGGATAACCAGTAGCCTTAGATGCCAAGGCAGATGAACGGCTCAAGCGGGCATTCACCTCGATAACGCGATAATCCTCGCTCTTAGGGTCAAAAGCATACTGCACGTTACACTCACCCACGATTCCGATGTGACGGATAATCTTGATGGCGAGGGCACGGAGCTTATGATACTCTGCATTGCTCAGGGTCTGAGATGGAGCTATGACGATACTCTCACCGGTATGGATGCCCAGTGGGTCAAAGTTCTCCATGTTACAAACTGTAATACAGTTGTCGTAACGGTCGCGAACCACCTCATACTCAATCTCTTTCCAGCCCTTCAAGCTCTTCTCTACCAATACCTGTGGAGAGAATGAGAAGGCCTTCTCAGCGAGCTTGTTCAGCTCCTCCTCGTTGTCTGCGAAACCGGAACCGAGTCCACCCAAGGCGTAAGCAGCACGGATGATGACAGGATAACCAAGTTCGGCAGCAGCCTTGCGGGCCTGCTCGATGTTCTCGCAAGCCTCGCTCTTGATGGTCTTCACATTGATTTCATCCAGCTTCTCTACGAAGAGCTCACGGTCCTCAGTATCCATGATAGCCTGTACTGGAGTACCCAACACCTTGACATTATATTTCTCCAGGATGCCCTGGCGATAGAGTTCCACACCACAGTTGAGGGCAGTCTGACCACCGAAGCTGAGGAGGATTCCGTCTGGCTTTTCCTTCTGGATGACACGCTCTACGAAGTATGGCTGCACTGGCAGGAAGTAAATCTGGTCGGCAACGCCTTCTGATGTCTGTACGGTTGCGATATTCGGGTTGATGAGCACAGTCTCGATACCTTCCTCGCGCAATGCCTTCAGGGCCTGCGAACCTGAGTAGTCGAACTCACCTGCTTCACCGATCTTCAAGGCTCCAGAACCTAAGAGGAGCACCTTCTTTATATTTTCGTCTTTCATCTTTTTTCCTAATTATTTAAGTGTTTCTACAAACTTATCAAACATGAACTCAGTATCCACAGGGCCTGAGCAAGCCTCTGGGTGGAACTGGCTTGAGAACCAAGGGTTCACCTTGTGGCGGATACCCTCGTTAGAGCCATCATTCATATTTACAAAGAGTTCCTCCCAATCGTTGTCCAATGTCTTGGCATCAACGGCATAACCATGGTTCTGAGAGGTGATGTAGCAATTGTTGGTTCCTACCATGCGCACAGGCTGGTTGTGTGAACGGTGACCATACTTCAACTTGTAGATGGTAGCACCGGCTGCCTTGGATAGCAACTGGTTACCCATACAGATACCGCAGATAGGCTTGCGGCTCTGGCTGATCTGCTTACGAATAATGTTTACGGCATCCTCACACATGTCTGGGTCGCCAGGACCATTGGCCAGGAACAGGCCGTCGAAGTCCATATCGGTGTAATCGTAATTCCAAGGCACACGAATCACCTCTACGCCTCTGTTGATGAGGCAACGGATGATGTTTGCCTTCACACCGCAGTCAACAAGTACCACCTTCTTGCCGGCACCCTCGTTGTAACGGATAATCTCCTTGCAGCTCACCTGGTCAACGAAGTTTACACCCTCATAGTTAGCTTCAGGGATGTTGTCTGGTTCATCATCAAAGAGAATCTTACCCATCATCACACCATGCTCACGAAGCACCTTAGTCAACTCACGGGTATCGATGCCTGTGATTCCTGGCACCTTTTCGCGCTTCAACCAGTCGGCAAGACTCTCCACTGCATTCCAGTGGCTGTACTGCTCGCTGTAATCATTCACGATGATGGCAGAAGCATAAATCTTGTCACTCTCCATGAAGGTTGGCAAACCGTTCTCCTCGAAAGTAAATGGTGGCACACCATAGTTGCCCACGAGAGGGAATGTAAGTGTCATCAACTGACCGGCGTAAGAAGGGTCGGTCAAACTCTCTGGATATCCCATCATGGCTGTGTTGAACACAACCTCGCCCGCTACAGGAGCGTCATATCCAAAAGATTTGCCATGGAACTTGGTTCCATCGCTCAAAACTAAGGTTACTTTTTTCATATCTGACATTTGATTCTTTTATTTTCTTACTGATGATAAACGTTTTCGATATAGTTCACAAACGACTGGTTGCAGAGTTTCGTGCCGCCTGGGGTTGGATAATGACCGGTGAAATACCAGTCGCCCTTGTGGTTTGGAATCGCCTCGCGCAAGCCCTCAATGCTCTGGAACACGAGCTGGATAGGAGTGGTCATGCCTTCCGGACGGAGCATCTCTACTATCTTCTCGTTGATTTCCTCGATGGTGAACGGCTTGTAGATGGCACGAACCGGGTTCACCTGCTCCTCCTTCGGCTTGGCAAGTTCTGCCTTGCATGCCTCGTAGGTCTGCTCGATGAGGTCCTCCATCTTGCGCTCTTTCAAAAGCTGGATTGCCGCACGGAACACGCAGAACTCTTCCAGTCTTGCCATATCGATGCCGTAAAAATCCGGATAACGGATCTGAGGGGCACTGGATACGACTACAATCTTCTTAGGATGCAGACGGTCGAGGATGCGGAGGATGCTCTCCTTCAGGGTTGTACCGCGCACGATACTGTCGTCGATGATAACGAGATTATCCACATTCGGCTCGATGCTTCCGTAGGTTACATCATACACGTGGCTCGCCAGGTCGTTGCGGCTGTTGCCCTCGGTGATGAAGGTACGGAGCTTGATATCCTTCCATGCAATCTTCTCTGAGCGGACAAAATCGCCGAGAATATCGTATAATTCTTCCTTAGATGGAATATGGTCGAGGTTGGCAATCTGCTCAATCTTGCTTTCGTTGAGATACTTCTTGAAACCGCTCAACATACCATAGTAAGCCACCTCGGCTGTATTCGGAATATAGCTGAACACGGTGTGATCTACATCGTAATCCACTGCCTTCAGGATAGGCTGGGTCAACTGCTCGCCCAACTGCTTACGCTCCTGGTAGATATCCTTGTCGGAACCACGGCTGAAGTAGATGCGCTCGAATGAGCAGGCTGAATCGCCCTTCTGCTCCATGATGCGCTCGATACTGCACTCGCCGTTCTTCTTCACGAGAAGCGCCGTGCCCGGCATCAGCTCCTGCACATCCTCTGCCTCCAGGTCGAAGGTGGTCTGAAGTACAGGGCGCTCGCTGGCTACTACCACGATTTCATCGTTCTTGTAGTAGAATGCAGGACGGATGCCCCAAGGGTCGCGCATGGAGAACATCTCGCCAGAACCGGTGATACCGCAGACCACATAACCGCCGTCGAAGTCCTTCATCGTGGTCTTGAGCACGTTGCTCATCTTCACGTGGTCTTCGATGTAGTTGGTGATGTCGGTGTTCTCCATCTCCATCGCCTTTGCAGCCACAAAGTTGCGCTCCACCTCTCTGTCAAGTCGGTGGCCCATCAGTTCGAGCATGATGTAGGTGTCGCTGTAGATGCGTGGGCTCTGGCCCTGCTTGGTCAGCTCCTGGAAGATTTCATCTACGTTGGTCATGTTAAAGTTACCGCAAAGACAGAGGTTCTTCGCCTTCCAGTTGTTGCGGCGCAGGAATGGGTGCACATACTGGATGCCACTCTTTCCGGTGGTACTATAGCGCAGGTGTCCCATGTAGAGTTCGCCTGCGAAAGGCAGTTCCTCTTGGGCAAACTTAGCATCAGCAAGCTGCTCGGGAGTCAAGTTCTTGAAGTTGGCGTTTGCCTTGCCGAAGATTTCGGTCACGGCGTTCTTACCCTCCGCACGCTCACGAAACATATACTCATGTCCTGGCTTTCCGCCCAGTTTGACACAAGCCATACCAGCACCCTCCTGTCCACGGTTGTGCTGCTTCTCCATCATCAGATAGAGTTTGTTGAGTGCGTACATCCAAGTACCGTACTTCTGCTGGTAATACTCCAGTGGCTTGAGCAATCTGATCATTGCCACGCCACACTCATGTTTCAATGGTTCCATTCTCTTTTTATTATCCTTTTTTAGTTAAATCTGAATATACCTATCCGAGGGACACCCCTCCAAAAAAAGGGAAACGTCAAGAAATGACGATTCCCTTTATCATTCTTATTCTACAGTAACCGACTTGGCCAAGTTTCTTGGTTGATCAACATTCTTACCCTTACATACAGCTACATGGTAAGCCAGCAGCTGCAAAGGAATAGTAGCCAATAATGGCTCCAGACACTCCAGAGTCTCAGGGAGTTCAATCACTTCGTCGGCAATCTTGGAAATGGTTTCATCGCCCTTGCTGACAATAGCAATGACACGACCCTGACGGGCCTTGATCTCCTGAATATTAGACAAGATCTTCTCGTACATGAAGTTATGGGTAGCAATGACTACTACAGGCATATCGCTGTCAATCAATGCGATAGGACCATGCTTCATCTCCGCAGCAGGATAACCCTCAGCGTGAATGTAGCTAATCTCCTTCAACTTCAAGGCACCTTCCAGGGCTACAGGATACTGGAATCCGCGGCCCAGATAGATGAAATTGCGAGCGTATGTAAACGTACGGCTCAAGTCAGCTATCTTATTGTTGAGCTTCAGCACCTCCTTCATCTTGGCAGGAATGTTCCAAAGCTGTTCTGTAATCTTCTGATAATCGTTTTCGCTGATGGTACCCTTCTCCTTACCGATGGCAAGTGCCAGGAGGATAAGGACGGTAACCTGACCGGTGAAAGCCTTGGTAGAAGCAACACCAATCTCCGGACCTACGTGAATATAGGTACCCGTATCTGTCTCTCGTGCGATGGAAGAACCGATGGAGTTACAGATACCATAGATAAACGCACCGCTCTCCTTGGCAAGCTTGATGGCAGCCAGGGTATCAGCGGTTTCACCACTCTGGGAAATGGCGATGACGACATCATCCTTCGTTACCACAGGATTGCGGTAACGGAACTCTGATGCATATTCCACTTCCACCGGGATGCGGCAGTAGTTCTCAATCATCTGCTTGCCGATGAGTCCGGCGTGCCATGATGTTCCACAAGCCACGATGATGATTCGCTTGGCATTGAGGAGCTGCTGGCGATGGTCGGTGATGGAGCTGAGCACTACGCCCATCTCTGTCTCCGTCTTGCAGGTTGTATCGTCGCCGTCGGTCATCACACGGGTTTCCACGGTGCGGCTCACCACACGGCCACGCATACAGTTGCGCAGGCACTCAGGCTGCTCGAAGATTTCCTTCAGCATGAAGTGAGGGAAACCACCCTTCTCAATCTGGCCGAGATCGATATCCACGGTCTGAACCTCAGGGTTGAGCTTTACGTTCTGGATATTCACCACCTGCAATTCCTGTCCGAGACGCATCACGGCGATGTTGCCATCCTCCAGGTAAACCACCTTGTCGGTATATTCGATGATAGGACTGGCATCCGAACCGAGATAGAACTCTCCGTCCTCGCCAATACCCACCACCAGCGGGCTCTGCTTGCGGGCAGCGATAATCTGGTCAGGGTTACGCTTGTCGAGAATAGCGATAGCGTAAGCGCCAATCACCTGACGGAGCGCAACCTGAACGGCGGTCAACAAATCAAGATCCTTCTTCATCTGGATGTATTCAATGAGCTGTACGAGCACCTCAGTATCGGTCTCGCTCTTGAACTCCACACCCTTTGCCATCAGGTTCTTCTTGATGTCGGCATAGTTCTCGATAATACCATTATGAATCATGGCAAGGTTCTTGCTTGAAGAATAATGAGGATGAGCATTCACAGCTGAAGGCTCTCCATGGGTGGCCCAACGTGTATGAGCAATACCTACATGCCCTGAAATATCCTTGTCAGCGCAGAACGCTTCCAAATCTGCCACCTTACCCTTTGCCTTATATACATTTAAAGAGCCGTCATTGCCAATAAGGGCAACTCCCGCAGAATCGTATCCGCGGTACTCCAGACGCTTCAAGCCCTTGATGAGGGCTGGATAAGCGTCACCCTTACCTAAATATCCTACTATGCCACACATACTTATATATATTTATGTTGTATTTTCGTTTGTTAATCCTGACCTTTTATCCTTTGCTGTTATCGCAAGATATTGACAACCAATGATGCAACTGATGTTAAAATACTTACAGCAGAGAACCAGAGTGATGTGGCAGAACCAATAGCTGAGTTCTGTGCCTTCACCTTGTTAGGCTCTACATAGATAACATCATTCTGCTGCAGATAGAAATATGGAGAGTTGATGATGTTAGCATCATTCAAGTTCAGGTAATGAATATGCTTCTCTCCTTGAGCATCCTCACGGATCAGCATCACATTCTCACGCTTACCATAGATGGTCAAATCGCCTGCTGAAGCCAAGGCCTCGATGATGCTCATCTTTTCCTGAGGAACGCTTACTACTTTTGGAGCATTAACTTCACCCGTAACTACTACACGGTAACTTGCCATTCTTACAGTAACGATAGGATTCTCCTTATCAGACATGTATGGACGAACCTTATTCTTGACCAATTCCTCGCACTGGTTCTTGGTCAAACCAGCTACATGAAGCTGACCAACAACCGGGAACTGAATGTTACCATTGTTATCTACCAGGTAACCCAAGAGGGTTGGGGTACTTGACAACTGTCCTTCCATACCAGTGGTCTTGGAGACAGTAAGGTTGAAAGGCATTGCAGCCTTTGGATCGGTAGTAGAAACGGTAATAGTTAATTCGTCCTTAGGCATAATCTTGGCGTCATAAAGCATCTTTGAAGCTGCCAAACTCACCTGATCGGCATTTTGAAAATAAGCCACATTCTTGGTGCTTCCGCAACTGCTAAGCATCAAGACCATTGTCAAAACGACAAGCGCAGAATAGATGATTTTTTTCATTCTCAACAAATTTCGTTATATAATATTGGTGCAAAATTACAGCATTTTTTTGAATACTGCAAATTTTTGCACCAATATTTACTCCATCGCATTATTTTTCTTAAAATAATGACCTTTTTAACTAGTCTTCAATGCCATTTGATGGTAAATTGAAGGTATAGCTGTTATCGAAGATCTTCTTCACCTTGTTGATTTCTACGAAGGTGGTTCCTCCACCCTCACCGAAGCTACCACTCAGGTAAGCAATCTTATCTTCCTCACCCAGGTAACCCTTCTGGCGGAGCATACGTACCGCTGCGGTAAACATAGCCTTGGTAGAAACCTGATCCTTCTGATGGATTGGAATAATACCATAACTCAGGTTCAACCAGCGCTGAAGCTTCTCCTTGTAACAGATGGCAAGCACAGGGTTAGGACCACGGAACGAAGCCAGGCAGCGGGCAGTCTGACCCGTCTCACCATCGGTGATGATACCGGCAACGCCCAACTTCTTGGTTGCCTCGATGGCAGCATGAGCCAGGAAGAGCTTTTGGTCAATCTTTCCATCCTCCATCGGATCAATGTCGTTGAGAGGCGACTTGTCCTTCTCTGCCTGTTCGGCAATGCGTGCCATAGTCTGAACAGCCTCTACCGGATACTTACCGCTAGCTGTTTCGCCAGAAAGCATCAGGGCGTCTGTACGGTAGAAGATTGCGTTGGCAATATCTGTAACCTCAGCACGTGTAGGACGAGGATTCTTGATCATGGTGTGGAGCATCTGTGTAGCAACGATTACCGGCTTCTGAGCCTTCACGCACTTGGCGATGATGCGGCGCTGAATACCAGGGATTCTCTCGATAGGCACTTCTATACCCAAGTCACCACGGGCAATCATGATACCATAGCAGGATTCGATGATCTCATCGATGTTATCTACACCCTCCTGGTTCTCGATCTTAGAGATAATCTTGATGTCGCTGTGGTGAGCATCGAGAATATCCTGCACGGCCTTTACATCAGCTGCATTGCGCACAAATGAGTGAGCGATGAAATCAATATCCAGTTCGATGGCAAGCTCGATGTTTCTGCGGTCTTTCTCTGTAAGCGCAGGCAGGTCGATGTGCTCGCCCGGTACGTTCACGCTCTTGTGAGCCCCCAGTATTCCCTCGTTCTGAACCTCAGCCACGAGCATAGGACCCTGAATATCAACAACCTTCATGTCGAGTTCGCCATCATCAAACAAGATGTCGTCGCCCACCTTCAAATCGGCAGCAATATCAGGATAGCTCAAGTTCACGGTATCATGAGAAGAATCTACATCAGGACGACCGAAGATTTTCACCACGTCACCTATATTATAATGTATAGGCTCCTTTACGTCGGTAGTGCGCACCTCCGGACCCTTGGTATCAATCATGATACCAATATGTGGAGACACAGCTCTAACGTTCTTGACAATGGTACGGATTCCATCTTCTGTAGCATGTGCGGTATTCATACGAACTACGTTCATGCCCGCAAAAAACAGTTTTCGGATAAAATTTTGATCGCATCTGCGATCGCTGATGGAAGCAACAATCTTTGTTTGTTTCATATTTGTAATTACCTTATAGAAATTTCAATGTTATCGTGACATTTCTGCCACTTTTCTCAAATTTTGTGCAAAGGTACAAAGAAAATCTGAAATACGATTCATCAGAAATACAAAATATATATAAAATATGACGAATGTAACAGATTGAAAGGAAATCAAACACGCCCTGTAAGGACAAAAGCATCACATGGTCAATGCTTTTGCCCCTACAGGGCGACATTCTTGACTGAATTTATTTTCCTAGACATCCAAGTCTGGTGCCTTCTCTGCGCCAGCTGCTGCCTCAAACTTAGGCATTACATTGAAATTGAAAATGCCGGCAATGATGGCATTAGGCATCTTTCTAACCGTCTGATTATAAGACTGAACTGCCTCATTATACTTACGGCGAGCCTCGCTGATCCGGTTTTCAGTACCTTCCTCCTGAATCTGGAGAGCCTTGAAGTTCTCGCTTGCCTTCAACTCAGGATATCTTTCAGCCACCAACATCAGCTTGGAGAAGGCATTAGACAACTCACCCTGAGCAGCTGCATACTGCTTCATGCTAGCCTCAGTGAGATTATTCACATCCAGCTTTACCTGTCCTACAGAAGCACGAGCCTTGGTCACCTCCTCGAAAGTCTCCTTCTCATGCTTGGCATAAGCCTTTACGATTTTAGCCAACTGAGGCATCATATCGGCACGACGCTGATACTGAGCCTGCATGTTAGACAACTCGGTAGTAGCCTTCTCCTGCTCTCCTACCATACCATTATAACCACTGAACACCCAGAGCACCAATACAACGATGATGCCTAAGATGATCCATCCTGTTTTCTTCATACTTTTTTTATTATTGATTAATGATTATTGATTATCTATCAACTATAAACTATTAATTACCAACTACTACCAGCTTCCGCCGGAACCGCCGCCAGAGAATGTTCCACCGCCAAAGGAGCCGCCAGAGAAGCCGCCTCCTCCACCGCCGGAGAATCCTCCGCCGCCCATGAAGAACGGCGGCAACCAGTCGTCATCATCATTTCTTCTTCGCGACTGGTTTCTCCCCTTTCCCTTCGGTCTTGGTTTAACCAGACCCACCTGCTCCAGGATGTAACGGACGAGGTAATAGATCGGGATTCCGAAAAAGAGAAGGAACAGGATAACGACCAGTGCCCAATCCTCTTCATCATTCACCGTCCCCTCATCTACCGACTCAATTCCAGTACGTCCGCTTTTCACCTTATTATATATAGCACGGCTCACAGAGGCTACAGCCTCGCCGGGAGCATCCTCGCGCATGTTTTTCACGATGCAGGCACGTGCAATATCATCACAGTCCACATCCGTCAGCTCTCCTTCCAGTCCGCTGCCGGGAGCGATGAAGTACTTGTGGTCTTCCACGGCAATCACGACAACCAGTCCCCTGCGGCTTTTCTTGTAGCCGATGCCATACTTGTTGCCCACATCCTGTGCCATCCGGAAAGCATCCTGGTTAGCCACCCTGCCCACGATGATGAGCACATTCTGCACGCCACACTCCAGCTTCAGCTTCTGCAGGTAGAAATTAGCCGAATCCTTGAGTGCCCTATCCACATAGCCATCGGGATCAGAAACATACTGCGTGGAGTCCTGAAGGAAGGGAATCGGCACATTATCCGCATTCCACTCCCTCTTGGCAGACAGCGATAAGACGCTGAAAGCCATCCATATCATCACTAAAAAATGTCTCTTAAAAGCCATAAATTCTCAATTTTAGTGCAAAAATACAGAATAAAAACCTAATATGCAAATACTTAGAGCATTTTTTTGCAAAAAAAGCCTTAACTATTTTGTTATATCGCAAAAAACTTGTATCTTTGCACACCGATTTGAGATTATTAAGTATAAAAATAAATAAAAGAAGAGAAATGACCAAAGCAGATATCATAAATGAAGTAGCAATCGCTACTGGTATGGCTAAGAAGGAAGTTAGCATAGTAGTAGAGTCGTTCATGGAGGAGGTAAAGAAGAGCCTCATCCAGAACAAGGAGAATGTTTACCTGCGTGGCTTCGGTAGCTTCAACATCAAGCACCGTGCAGCTAAAACCGCTCGCAACATCTCTAAGAACACCACTCTCACCATCCCAGCTCACGATTTGCCAAGCTTCAAGCCATCTAAGAGCTTCATCGAGGAGATGCAGAACGCTCAGTAAGAGAATTAACATTTTTATAATAACAATATTTTAAAATTTTAAAATCATGCCAAACGGAAAGAAAAAGAAGGGTCACAAGATGGCTACTCACAAGCGTAAAAAGAGATTACGTAAGAACAGACATAAGAGCAAGTAAGCTTTTCTAGAAGCTGAAAATGCTCTCAGTCGGTTCCACAGACTGAGGGGGCGTGTCATATCAACATGGATAGGCATGCCCCTTTTTGTAAAGTGTTATTAGTAACTTTAAGTAAAAAGATTATTGAAGAGTATGACAAGCGAAGTTGTAATTGACGTCCAGCAGAAGGACATTTCTATCGCTCTCATGGAGGATAAGCAGCTGGTGGAATACCAGAATGAACCACGTGAGGCTTCGTTCTCTGTGGGAAACATCTACATCGCAAAGGTTAAGAAACTCATGCCGGGACTTAACGCATGCTTCGTAGATGTAGGTTATGAACGCGACGCCTTTCTTCATTATCTTGACCTGGGAAGTCATTTTAATTCCTACCAGAAGTACCTTAAACAAGTACAGAGCGACAGAAAGAAACTTTTCCCATTCTCTAAAGCCAGCAAACTGCCTGAATTGGAAAAGGACGGCAGCATTCAGAATGTTCTCAAAGTGGGACAGGAAGTGCTGGTACAAATCGTAAAGGAACCAATCTCTACCAAGGGTCCTCGTCTTACGGGCGAAATATCTTTCGCAGGACGATACCTGGTACTCATGCCATTCGGTGATAAAGTTTCTGTCTCGTCGAAAATCAAAAGCGGTGAAGAACGCTCCCGACTCAAACAACTCATTCACAGCGTAAAACCAAAGAATTGCGGTGTAATTGTCCGCACTGTGGCTGAGGGAAAGAGAGTCGCTGAGCTCGATGCTGAGCTGAAAGTCCTGGTGAAGCGATGGGAGGATGCTATCGCCAAGGTGCAGAAGACCCAGCAGCGCCCGCAACTCGCTTTCGAGGAGACCGGAAGAGCCGTCGCTCTCCTGCGTGACTTGTTTAACCCATCTTACGAGAACATCTTCGTCAACGATGAAGGTGTGATGAACGAGGTGAAGGACTATGTTTCTCTAATAGCCCCTGAAAAGGCGGGCATAGTTAAGCTCTACACCGGTAAGGTGCCTATCTTCGACAACTTCAGCATCACCAAGCAGATCAAGGCTGGTTTTGGAAGAGTTGTCAACTACAAGCACGGTGCGTATCTCATCATCGAGCATACCGAAGCCCTGCACGTGGTAGATGTAAACAGCGGCAACCGTACTCGTGAGAAAGGTCAGGAAGCGAATGCTCTCGATGTAAACCTCGGCGCTGCCGATGAATTGGCCAGACAGTTGCGACTCCGTGATATGGGAGGAATCATTGTGGTGGACTTCATCGATATGAATCTTGCCGAAGACCGACAGCTGCTCTATGAGCGCATGTGCAAGAACATGCAGAAGGACCGTGCCAAGCACAACATCCTGCCTCTGAGCAAGTTCGGACTGATGCAGATTACCCGCCAGCGTGTACGCCCTGCCATGGACGTAAACGTAGAGGAGACCTGCCCTACCTGCTTCGGTTCGGGCAAAATCAAATCGAGCATCCTTTTCACCGACCAGTTGGAAAGAAAAATCGACCGCCTAGTCAACAAGATTGGCGTCAAGAAATTCACTTTGTATGTGAATCCTTACGTAGCTGCCTTCATCAACAAGGGCTTCATTTCCCTGAAGCGCAAATGGCAGTTTAAGTATGGTTTCGGCTTCAATGTAATTCCATCACAAAAACTGGCGTTCCTCCAGTATGAATTCTACGACAAGGACAACCAGTATCTGGATATGCAGGAAGAACAGGAAACAAAGTAAGTTTTTAATTCTCAGGAAAAAGCTCCATTCGCCATTTCAGATGCGAATGGAGCTTTTATTATTTCAGTTTCTCTACACCTTATTATATATAAGGCATTTTAGTACTCTATCTCATTATTCACCATTTTCTCTGTGTCCCAAGGTGCAGGAGCACCGCCGAGATAGCGATGGAACCAGTCGAGGTGCGCATTGTAATAGAGCGGCATCGACTTCAGGTTGCTTGGCCAGTGACCATCATACTTCAAGACAATCAGTCGAGAAGGAATGTTCAGGGTCTGCAATGCCGTGAAATACTGCAAGCTCTGCGTATAAGGTACACGATAGTCCAGCTCGCCTGTCATCACGAGGGTTGGCGTAGAGAAGTTCTTGATGTATGAGGATGGCGACCACTTCTCGTAGAGATCGGAATTGTAAGGCTGTCCCTCCAGCTCAAAGTTAGGGAACCATACTTCCTCGGTACTGCCCCACATTGAGCGCAGATCATATACGCCCATCATGGAAGCCAGACACTTGAATCGCTTGGTATGGCCCTGCAGCCAGTTCATCATATAGCCACCATACGACCATCCCATCGCTCCCATCCTGGTGGAGTCAACATATTCCAGGGTTGCCAATTTATCAGTAACCTTCATCACATCCTCAAATACCTTTCCGCCCCAGTCACCGGAAATGGCACGTGTAAAGGCCTGACCATATCCTGTAGAACCGTGAGGATTAGGATAAGCCACCACATAACCGGCAGCAGGATAAACCTGCCAGTCGCCACGGAAGGAATTCATCCACTGCATCTGGGGTCCACCATGCACATTGATGATAAGCGGATACTTCTTGCTGGCATCAAAGTTGTGTGGTTTCACGATGAACACCTGTACCTTGTCGCCGCCAGCGCCATCCACCCAGATGCTCTCAGATGGACGGATATCCACCTCATCCTCCAACTTCTGGTTGAGGAAAGTTATCTGCTGTTCCTTGCCGCGAGCCACAGGAGTTCCATTCCACTTTTTCATCTGCTGACGATAGAGAGCCGATGGCTTGCCTGTCGTACTGTAAGTATAATACACCATCCCCTTATTGTCGAAATCAAACTCAGAGATAGCCTTGCCTGTCACTACCGGCGAAATGGTCTTTCTGGCAATGTCGAGCTTGTAGAGAGGTTGTGCGCCCTGCACCTCACCCAGGAAGAAAATACTCTTGCCGTCTGGTGCCCATTTGTAATCATCCACCCAGTTGTCAAACTTCTCTGTCAGGATAGTAGATTTCCTTGCAGCACGGTCGTAGATGGCAAGACGGAAACGATCAGACTCATAGCCAGGTATTTGCTGCAAGCGGTAAGCAATATACTTGCCGTCGGGCGAATAGGTTGGAGTACCATCCCATGCCTTGTTTTCCTTCGTGATGCAGACTGGCTCTCCCCCATTCACAGATACCGTCCAAAGGTCGGCATTGGTGCTAGCCTCCTGATGCTCATCGTGGTTGGAGACGAAACAGATTTCCTTGCTGTCTGGAGAAAAATCATAGGCGATTCCGCCACCAGCCATGAATATCAGCGAATAATTACCCGGAGTCAGATCCCTGTAAGTCTTCGTCTGTGTATCGAAAAGGATGAGATGACTGCATCTACCATCGCTATAGCTCGTCCAATGACGATAGAGCAACTTGTCGGCAATATGCGCCTGCACAGGTCCCTTGTCCTTCTTCTCCATCCGGGCTATGTTGGCCTTGGCATCAGCTCCCAGGTCGGGATATACCTCGGCTGTAAAGGCGATGTATCGCTCATCTGGAGAGATAACCGGATTACCGATCCCCAACTCATAATCAGTTACTTGTTCCGCCTCGCAGGTAGCCAGATTCATACGATAGATCTGAGCCGTCCCCTTCTCATAATTAGTGAAGAAGATACTCTTTCCATCCTTACTCCACACGGCAGAACTGCTTTTGCCATCCTCGGTGAAAGCCTTGGCATGAGAGCCATCTGCATTCATAATGTAGATGTCGGAGCTAGACTTCTGGTTCTTCAGGTCAGAAGAACTGGAGGTATAGCAGATAGTTTTACCATCTGGCGAAAGGCTCACAGAATATACGCCCTTCACCTTGTACAAATCCTCGATGGTAAACGCCCTTTTCTGAGCGTTTGCCGAAAGCAGCGTCATCACGAGTGCTGCCGAAAACATCAATTTTTTGTTCATATAACCTATAAATATTAAACTTTCGATGCAAAAGTAACAAATATTTTTTGATTTTCTGCAACCTTTTGCTATCTTTTATCGTCTAAGCTATAAATAACATTGATAATAACATAAAAAGAAAGGAAAAAATTATGATTTTAAGTACAACTCCAACCATAGAAGGCCACCCTATCCGTGAATATCGTGGCGTAGTAACTGGCGAAACCATCATCGGTACCAACTTTGTGAAGGATTTCTTTGCCAGCGTTCGTGACGTAATCGGTGGCAGAAGCGGTTCTTACGAAAGTACACTCCGCGAGGCCAAGGATACAGCCCTCAGAGAGATGGCCGACCGTGCTGCATCCCTGGGCTGCAACGCCATCGTGGGCATCGACCTGGATTACGAAACTGTAGGCAACAGCGGCTCCATGCTGATGGTAACATGCAGCGGAACGGCGGTGATTATCTAATATTATCATTATATCATATGATTTCATTTGAAAGTGATTACAACAATGGTATGCTGCCAGAGATTCTAGAGGCTCTTGGCAAGACAAACAGTGAGAAAACATCCGGTTATGGTTTTGATCCATACTCAGAATCTGCAAAAGAGAAAATCCGTAAAGCCGTGGACAATGAGAATGCTGAAGTGTTCTTACTGATAGGCGGTACACAGACCAACACCACCGTTATCGACTCCGTACTCATGGGATGCGAAGGAGTTATCTGTGTGGAGACCGGTCATATCGAGGTACATGAATCTGGAGCAGTAGAAGCATTTGGTCATAAGGTCATTACGCTACCGGGAGAGAACAGCAAGCTAACATCCAGCACCCTGTCTGCATATATGGATACTTTCCTTGCCGATGAAACTCATCCTCACATGGTGCAGCCAGGCATGGTTTATATCTCGATGCCGACAGAGTTCGGAATGGTCTACACCAGGGAAGAGTTGACTGCGCTATATGCAACTTGTCAGAAATATAACCTCCGCCTCTTCATCGATGGTGCACGACTGGGATACGGTCTGGTTTCAGAGGCATGCGACTATGACTTGCCATTCCTTGCCAAGCATTGTGATATATTCTATATAGGCGGAACCAAGGTGGGTACCATGATGGGCGAAGCTGTGGTATTTTCAGGCATGAAGGCACCAAAGTATTTCTTCACTAACATAAAACGTCATGGAGCCTTGCTTGCCAAGGGCAGAATGCTAGGCATTCAGTTTGACACGCTGTTTACGGATAACCTCTATTTCAAGATATCGCGCCACGCCATCGCCATGGCTACCCGTATCCGCAGCATCTTCCAGAAGCATGGCATAGCTATCGCCTACGATTCTCCTACCAATCAGCAGTTTGTCGTACTTTCACCTTCCCTCTACGATGCTCTTTCCAAGAAAGTTGCATTCGAAATATGGGAAAGAAAGAGCGATACCGAAATCATCTGCCGATTTGTAACGAGTTGGGCAACAAAGGAGGAAGAACTTGATGAACTGGAACATATTCTTCGGACTCTATAGCCGGAGAGATGTATCTTTCCATTAGCGTATTTTGAGAAGAAACGTATATATACAAAAAAGAAATGAGACTGGCAAGCCTTCAAGAGATTATTTTCTATCTTTCTGTTTTTTCCGGAAAATGACAAGAGGAAACTAGTGTGGTGACCTTCATCAGATGAAGGCCACCAACTTTCTTCTATTTCATTTATTCTATCACCCAATCCTCTATACTTCGCTGGTTTTCAGAGAAGTTAATACCCACTTTCACAACCTTCCGCCCATCATCAGCAAAAGCCTTGGCATAGTCCTTGTCGCTGATTTGCGCCATGGCGATGTCGACAGACTTCTTATATTTCAACTCAAAGATAAAGATACTCTTATCCGTCTTGAGCACAAGGTCAATTCTTCCATCAGAAGTGGTATGCTCCACCTTCACATCTTCGCCAAGCATGGTGAAGATGGTGAATATCACGGCTTGATAGTGACGCTCATTATTGTTGATAATCGTATATGGGAACTTATCATAGAATGCCTTCAAGTGAGGCATAAAGGCTCCCATGTCGTCATTGATGAGCACATTCTTGGAATAAGCATACACAATGGCATCATATCTGTTCATGTCTTGCGCAGTATAATACCTGACGAGACTTTTCGAGAAGCCTTGTCTTACTTCCTGATTTGGGAAACAGAGATGATACAATTTTCCTCTTCGCTCATATCCTTTAATGGTAAGATAACCACTTTGGAAAAGAACTGGAATCGGGTCTGTAAGCTTTTCTGTAGGGGTATCAAAACGATCGTCATTAACCCATAAATCGTCCAGATTGAGCATATCCAAATTCTTCTGCTGCAACAACTCTACCAGGAACGTAGGCGTTCCGGATGTAAACCAATAGCTATTAAACTCCTTATCGTCCAAAGCATTGATGATGCTGTAAGGATTGAAGATATCCTCGCTATTGATACTGAAGTGGTAGCCATCATAATGCAGCTTGAGTTGTTCTAAGGTCTCCTCATAAGTAAGCCCATTATGTTCAGCCATCTCCTCAATACCCTCACGGAAATACTGAGACAATTCACTCTTGGTAATACCACAACAGCTGCTGTATTCGTCCTTCAACGTGAGAATCTTGAGATTGTTCAATTCACTAAAGATACTGAGCTGACTAAACTTGGAGATGCCTGTGATGAATACAAAGCGGATGTTTCCCTCTTGCTGCTTCAAGGGGCTGAAGAAATCTCTCATGATATTGCGGATGGTCTTCTGCAACTCTTCGTCACAGACAGAATCATGCATAGGTGCGTCATATTCGTCGATGAGAACGACAACTTGCTTCCCTGTTTGAGCAGTAGCTGCAAGCAAGATGTTCTTAAGACGACCACCAAAAGACTTCTCATCTATTGGATTAACTTTTAAACCATATTTTTTCTCTTCTACTTCTAGTATTCCGTTTAGAATTGAATATGTATTCTCCAAACTATAATATTTACCGCAGCTCAGATCCAAGTGGATGACAGGATATGCCGTCCATTCCTTCTCCATCTGTTCGATGGCAAGTCCCTTGAACAGTTCTTTCTTACCTTCAAAGTAGGCCTTGAGAGTAGATACAAACAAGGATTTTCCGAATCGACGTGGGCGACTCAGAAAATGAAATTTGGCATAATGAGCCAACTGATAGACGATAGCCGTCTTGTCAGCATAGAAGTAATTCCCCTTCACGATTTCGGAGAACGTTTGTATTCCCAAAGGATATCTCTTTGATGCCATAATCTTACTCTTAATAATTAATGTACAAAGATACAGATAATATTTCAGAAAACAAGCATTTTTCTGATTATTAACAATATATCACTGCAAAAATAGAACCGCAATTCAACAAAACATGCTTGAAATGGGGCGGTAACTGCCTTAAAAAACGAGTTACCGCCCCAGTTCAGGCATATTTTTATCTAAAATCCCTTGCGGAATTCAAATAAAAACATTATCTTTGTAGCCAAATTGCGACGTGAAGTCGTACAAGTAATTGTTCTTTGAAACTAAAGAACC
>OMAP01000007.1_pt1 | contig 116741 bp, 80 predicted proteins | sample 1644691 | NCBI WGS metagenome assembly OMAP01 (sample SAMEA103958141, study PRJEB25191) | human gut metagenome | biome: human-associated habitat [ENVO:00009003]; feature: intestine environment [ENVO:2100002]; material: feces | place: Germany | collected 2013/2015 | reverse complement strand
ATCAGCTGATTCACGATTTCTATGCGAAATATGGGGACAGCTCCAAGCCTTTTTCTAGGGATGTGATCCGCGTGAATGCCTTGGCGGAGCAGGCTGCTAATAGCTTGCTTGCCGGGGATTACAAATCCCCGGGACGCCTGTCGGGGGACTTTCTTTCTGGACAAAATGGTTATAGCTTGCTTGCCGGGGATTACAAATCCCCGGAACGCCTGGCGGGTTCAAATCTCAATGTTCAAAGTTGTAACGCCTCTTATCCGCCTCCACCTCCTATGCCCAAGAAGCTGCCGAAGCTGGTGGAACTGCTGATCTCGAAGACTCCGGAGATTTATCAGCCGGCTGTGGCACATGCCATTTTCCCTCCGCTGGCTACCCATCTCTGGAATACGAGATTCAGATATATCGACAACGTGGAGCACGAAGCCACCCTGATGACCTGCCTCCTTGCAGGCACAGGTGCAGGTAAAAGTTGTGTACAGATGCCGATTTCGATGATTATGGAGGATATCCGTAAGCGTGACCAGGAAAACCTGAAGCGTGAGAAGGAATGGAAAGAGGAGATGATGCGTAAGGGTGCCAACAAGGATAAGCGAAAGAGACCGGATAATCTCATTATACAGGAGATAGATGCGGATATGACCAACCCTGCCTTCGTGATGCGTACGGCAGAAGCCAAAGGCCACTTCCTCTATACTTCGCTCAACGAGATTGACCAGTTTGATGCCCTGAAAGGTATTGGCAACCAGCATTTCCGTATCATGTGCCTCGCCTTTGACCCAGGTAATTAATATGGACAAACACGAGTGGGAACCCAAAGCGTCACCGAGCGAGTAACCGTCCGTTTCAACTGGAATGCCTCTACCACCATCCAGAAGGGACAGCGTTATTTCTCCAAGGTGCTGACCGACGGTCCGCTGAGCCGAATCAACTTCTGTACCATTCCCGAAAGAGAAATCGGCGATAAGATTCCGGTGTATGGCACCTACGACGATCAGTTCCGCAAGGAGCTGAAGCCCTATATCGAGAACCTCTGTATGGCTACCGGCTTGATAGATTGCCCCGAGGCTTACCGCCTGGCTGAGATTCTGAGTGAGGAGAATGCGGATTTTTCGCAGGTTACCCAGAACAGAATCTACGAGAACTTCACGTTCCGTGCCAACGTGATAGCCTATCTGAAGGCGTGCGTGCTCTATGTTGCCAACGGCTGCAGATGGGAGCCGGAAATAGAAGATTTCATCCGCTGGAGTGAGCGCTACGACCTGTGGTGCAAGATGCGTTTCTTCGAGGAGGACATCCAGAAGGCGAACCATGTGGGCGAGCATTCCAACAAGCGTGGTCCTTCCAATCTCCTCCAGTCGTTGCCGGATACGTTTACCGAGCAGCAGGTGGTAGAGGCTCGTGCAGCCCTGGGGCTCTCGGAAGAGGGTACGGCGCATCTGCTTTCTACCTGGGTGTATAGAAAATACGTGAAACGTGGCAGTGAGAACTATCACAGTAACAGTTATCACAGTTTTACGAAGCTGAAATACAGATGTGATGGGCAGGATTTATCTTAATTTCTAAACTTTAAATTAATTTGATTTACTTATGGAAATCGTTTTAGAGCGTATAGCTAAGAAGAATACTTATACCATCGGCCGACTTTATCTGTTGGCTGATGGTGATGTGAAGCGCAAGGTTCTTTCCGGAAAGACTGCCGGTGACAAGCGCAGTTTCGTGCATAGTTTTGATTTGGAGAAGTTGTCTAAGGAGAGCTACTTCTGTGACACCCTGGAGCCAACGTGGCGTAATCTGAAGGGCGTGGAGCTGAAGCCGGAGGAGGAGAACGCCCGTTTCAGCCGAGAGAGCGGCAAGGTGGCGAGAAAGATTCCAGGCCATACCGCCATCCCCGAGGGTTCGTATCGTGTGCTTATCACCAAGTCGCGCCGATTCAAGAAGTGGCTTCCGTATGTGCAGGGTGTTCCCGGTTTCGAAGGCATCCGCATCCATGCCGGCAACTATCCCGATGATACCCAGGGCTGCATTCTGGTGGGCGAGAACCGGGTAAAGGGCATGGTGGTGAACTCCCGTATCTGGCTCCATCGTCTGATGAATCGCATCATGGCAGCGGAGAATCAAGGGGAAGGTATCTGGATTACCGTCATCTGATGAAGGGATCGTTTCATAGATATTCCCGGGGATAGTTTCATTCCTATCCCCGGAAAAGTTTCATTGGTATGGTAGTAATCGTATATTTAAGTTCATTTTCCTTAGATTTTGACCTTGAAAAAAGATGAGTTAGGTGGTAAAAATCGTTTAGGGGGGGGGGTAATTTTAGCTTGATATATGCTGAAAAAACAGATTTTACCCCTATATATGCTAAAAAATACCCTCCAGCAAACGGTTTTTGTTGTACCTTTGCATCAGAAAAAATAAAACGGCGTTGTGAAACGCTTTCATCATCTTTTACTTATACAAGAATAACAATGGGGTTTCGATAGGGGTATCGAAATCCCATTGCTGTTTTTATGCCTGTGTCTGAAAGCTTTTGCCCTTTCAGGGCGACAGGTTTACGTCCGTAATAACCCAGGGCGATGCCCTGGGCTAGGAGCTTCTGCCCTTTCAGGGCGTGTGGGGCTCACTGCGAACCTTACAAACCTTACACCTTTTATATATAGAAGAAGCTTGGTATATATAGAAGGAGCTTGATATGTACAGAAGAAGCTTGATTATATAGGAGATGCTTGGGAAATGCAAAAAGCCATAAAAACGGATGAAAATAACAAAACAAGACAAACTAAGTTAAATAATTATAAAAGATAAGGACTGCGGCTCGTAACTTACACATAATCAAATAAAAATGTGTAATTTTGCAGTCCGATTATTTCGGGGATACACTTAGAGTCCCCTGGGTATGGTGTGTTAATAGCACATCCTGTGGCCGGGATTTGCGGTTAGTGAATCACCTATCCGAAATTAAGTGAGTAAGAAAAGATTAAAACGTTTTTTAGTAGTAAATTTAAATTTTAAAATGGACACATTAAGTTTCAAGACTATCTCTGTTAATAAGGAGACAGCTAAGAAAGAGTGGGTTGTAATCGATGCAACAGACCAGGTAGTAGGTCGCCTTTGCTCAAAGGTAGCTAAGTTGCTTCGTGGTAAGTACAAGCCAACTTTCACTCCACACGTAGATTGTGGTGACAACGTAATCATTATCAACGCAGCTAAGGCTGTATTCTCTGGCAAGAAGGAGACTGATAAGGTTTACACACGTTACACTGGTTACCCTGGTGGTCAGCGCTTCAATACTCCAGCTGAGTTGCGCAAGCGTCCTGATGGAATGGACAAGATCCTCCGTCACGCAGTTAAGGGTATGTTACCAAAGGGTCCTCTCGGTCGCTCTTTGATGGACAACCTCTTCATTTACGATGGCACAGAGCACAAGCATGAGGCTCAGCAGCCAAAGGCAATTGATATTAACCAGTATAAATAATTAAGGTAGAATGGAAGTAATTAATGCAATTGGTCGCCGTAAGAGCGCTGTAGCTCGCGTATACCTCTCAGAGGGTACAGGTAAGATCACAATCAACAAGAAAGATATTGAGACATATTTCCCATCAGCAATCCTTCGCTATGTAGTAAAGCAGCCATTGCAGTTGCTCGAGGCTGAGGGTAAGTATGATATTAAGGCAAACCTCGACGGTGGTGGTTTCACCGGTCAGAGCCAGGCTCTCCGCCTCGCTATCGCTCGCGCGCTCGTTAAGATCGACGCTAACGATAAGAAGGCATTGAAGGATGCAGGCTTCATGACACGTGACTCACGTGCTGTAGAGCGTAAGAAGCCAGGTCAGCCAAAGGCTCGTCGTCGCTTCCAGTTCAGCAAGCGTTAATCTTATACATATATTTATATATATATTCAGATTATTATAGCTGAACTAAAAAGTTTAGTATCTAAATCGGTGAGATTCCATTAATCGGGGACTACTCATCGACTGATTCTAGCTAGAATTCAAAAGAAAGTAAACAACATTTAAACAAGAAAAGACAATGTCAAGAACAAATTTTGACCAGTTACTTCAGGCAGGTTGCCACTTCGGACACCTCCGTCGCAAGTGGAATCCAGCAATGGCTCCTTACATCTTCATGGAGCGTAACGGTATTCATATTATCGACCTCAACAAGACTGTTGCTAAGGTTGACGAGGCTGCTGAGGCCCTCAAGGAAATCGCCAAGACAGGTAAGAAGATCCTGTTTGTCGCTACTAAAAAACAAGCTAAGGATGCAGTTGCCGAGAAGGCAGCTTCTATCAATATGCCATACGTAAACGAGCGTTGGGCTGGTGGTATGCTTACCAACTTCCCTACAATCCGTAAGGCAGTTAAGAAAATGACAAACATCGACAAGCTGTTGAACGATGGTACATTCTCTAACCTCTCAAAGCGCGAGTTGCTGCAGATCAGCCGCCAGCGTGCTAAGTTGGAGAAGAACCTCGGTTCTATCGCTGACTTGACACGTCTCCCAAGCGCACTCTTCGTAGTTGACGTAATGAAGGAGCACATCGCTGTTAAGGAGGCTAACCGTCTTGGTATCCCTGTGTTCGGTATCGTAGATACCAACTCAGATCCAAAGAATATCGACTACGTTATCCCAGCTAACGATGACGCTAAGGACTCAGTAGAGGCTATCCTCTCTGCAGTTTGCGGTGCTATCGCTGAGGGTCTTGAGGAGCGTAAGGCTGAGAAGGCTGACGACAAGGCTGCTGCAGAGCAGAAGGATCAGCCTAAGAAGAAGGCTGCCCGCAAGGACGAGGCTGAGTAATTAGGCAAACAAAAATATACTGGAGCCATTGATTCTGTTTTATGATTCGATGGCTTTAGTTCTTTTCAAGCAAAGATTATTATTAACTTTTAATATTAGAAAAATATTATGGCTGTTTCAATTGAAGATATCAAGAAACTTCGCGCTATGACTGGTGCTGGTCTTGCTGACGTTAAGAAGGCACTCACAGAGGCTGAAGGTGATTTCGATAAGGCAAAGGAGTTGCTCCGTGAGCGTGGTCTCGCTATCGCTGCAAAGCGTTCTGACCGTGAGACTTCTAACGGTTGCGTTCTCGTTAAGAAGGTTAACGATTTCGCTGCTATCATCGCTCTGAAGTGTGAGACTGACTTCGTAGCTAACGGTGCTGACTTCATCAAGTTGACATCTGACATCCTCGACGCTGCTATCGCTGCAAAGGCTCACACTCTCGACGAGGTGAAGGCTTTGAAGGTTGGCGAGTCTGATGCTCAGTCTGCTGTTACACAGCGCTCTGGTATCACCGGTGAGAAGATGGAGCTCGACGGCTATTGCGTTCTCGAGGGTGACAACATCGAGGTTTACGACCACATGAACAAGCACACTCTCTGTACTATGGTTCAGCTCAACGAGAACAACGCGGAGGCTGGTCACAAGGTAGCTATGCAGGTAGCTGCTATGCGCCCTGTAGCTCTCGACGAGTCTTCTGTTTCTGAGGAGACAAAGAAGACTGAGCTCGAGGTTGCTGTTGCCAAGACTAAGGAGGAGCTCGTAGAGAAGGCTGTGAACGCTGCTTTGAAGAAGGCTGGCATCAACCCAGCTCACGTTGACTCTGAGGATCACATCGAGAGCAACACCAAGAAGGGTTGGTTGACTCCTGAGCAGGCTGAGGAGGCTCGCAACATCAAGAAGACTGTAGGTGAGGAGAAGGCTGCTTCTTTGAACCCAACTATGATCCAGAACATCGCTAACGGTCGTCTGGCTAAGTTCTTCAAGGAGAACTGCCTCGTTGACCAGGAGTTCCAGTTCGGTGATGGTGACAAGCAGACAGTTGCCCAGTACCTCGCTTCTCAGAGCAAGGATCTCAAGATTGTTGCTTACCAGCGTTTTACTCTTGCTGCTGAGTAATCATTACTCGAAAGCAAGCATTAATTTGACTTATAGTTAAATTAGAATATCCGGGAGTTATGGAGTTAAAGCATTGCTTTGCTTCTAACTCCCATTTCTTTTTATATATATTTTTGGGGTTATGAAGATATTTGCTATCGGTATGAACTATACCGAACACAATAAATCGCTGCATGGAACGTTATCTAAACCAGAGCGTCCTGTTATTTTTACCAAGGCTGATTCTGCGCTGCTCAACAACGGCAAGCCATTCTTCATCCCGGATCATCTGGGAAGAATAGAGTATGAGACCGAGCTGGTGGTGCGCATCTGCAAGTTGGGCAAGACCATTCCGCAGCGTTTCGCCCACCGCTATTATGATGCGGTGACCGTGGGCATCGACTTTACCGCCCGCGAGATGCAGAGGAAGCTGAGAGAGGCTGGACAGCCTTGGGAGCTTGCCAAGGGATTCGACGGTTCTGCCGCCATCGGCGAATGGGTGGATATCCAGAAGTTCCGTGACATCCAGGCTATCCACTTCCATCTCAACATCAACGGCGAGAATGTGCAGGAAGGCTGTTCGAGCGATATGCTCTACAAGGTGGATGAAATCATCTCCTACATCAGCCAGTATTTTACGCTCAAGACTGGAGACCTGCTCTATACGGGTTGTCCTACGGGATGCGGTCCGGTGAAGATCGACGACCATCTGGAGGGCTATCTTGAAGATAGAAAGGTGCTCGACTTTATGTGTAAATAGAAAGAATATATGAATAAGAGTAGAATATGGCAATACCTCTGTATCGTGGCAGTGCTGGTGCTGATGGCGCTGCCTGCTGCTGCACAGAGATTCTTCAACCTTACCTCGCAGGAGGTGAAGGTGGACTCCATATTGCCTCAATTCGTATATTCTTTGCCTTTGCAGGGTGATTATCAGGATTCTATCTATACGGTAACAGTGAAATATCCGGAGTATGTGGATATGCCTGCTACCGATATTTCTCATTACAACCGGCTTTCGGGCGCTGCTCTTCCCGAGCAGGTGTCCATCTGCCAGCAGGTAACCGAATGCCGGAAACAAGGCTTGCTGGTGATTTACTTTTCTCCTCTCGTTTTCAGGGAGCACAGATATCAGGCGCTGGTGAGCTTCATGCTCGATATCCAGGCGAAGCCGCTGGCGCGTTCGCAGAGCCAGTCGCATCTGCTGACACGTTCGCAGCAGGAAGCCCGGCTGCAGACCCGCGGCGGGGAGGATTCTTCTCTCGCCTATGCCGACCATTCTGTGCTGGCAAGCGGAAAATGGGCAAAGATCAGGGTGAGCGAAACGGGTATTCATCAGTTGACTGCCGACGTGGTGCGCCGTGCCGGTTTTTCGGATATCAGCAAGGTGAAGATCTACGGTTATGGAGGAAATCTCCAGAACGAAGCACTCTATGCCCAGGATATTCGGGAGACTGACGACCTGAAGGAGGTGCCGCAGTATGTAGTGGATGGCAGACATTATTTCTATGCCCGCGGTGCAGTGAGCTGGAGCAGCCCTACGGCTACGGTGCGCACCCGCAATCCCTATTCAGACTATGGCTATTATTTCATCACCCAGAGCGATGAGGCTCCGAGTCTCTGGGCAGATTCAGCCTCTTTCGTATCTTCCTGCCATCCGATGCCGGAAGATTATCATTCTCTTTATGAAGTAGATGGGTTCAGCTGGATGCAGGGTGGAAGGAATCTCTTCCATCCTACAGCCGTCAAGGTGGGCGATACCCAGAAGGTGGTCATCACCAATCCTACTGGATGCAGCCGGGGAAAGCTGGTGGTGGCTGTTACCGCCGGTACCAACACCCAGGTGCAGATCAGGAAGAACCAGCAGGAACTGGGAACCATGAGCCTCCAATTGCCTGTCAATACCAGCAGTACCTATACGGTAGGCGTGGAAAGGAGCGCCACCTATCCGCTTCAGGATTTCAGGGAGAAGGATACCATCGAGATACAGCCACTCAGCGGTGGACCAGTTCATCTGGATTATGTAGCCGTAACCTGGGAGCAGCCTGCGCCCTTTGCCGGTTTCGGAAGCCAGATTCCTGCAGCCGAGTATGTGTATGGCATCACACTGCAGGATCACCATGCCGACGGGGCTGCTGATATGGTGATCATCATCCCAACCTCGCAGAAACTGCTCAAGCAGGCACAGCGGCTCAAGGAATTCCACGAAACCCACGACGGGCTGCGCGTGAACATCGTGCCCGCCGATGAACTCTATAATGAATTCTCCAGCGGTACCCCCGATGCCAATGCCTACCGCCGCTATCTGCGGATGCTGAGCGACAGGGCGGCTACGGCTGCTGACATGCCTAAGTATCTGCTGCTCTTCGGCGACTGCGTATGGGACAACCGGATGCTCACGGCAGATTGCAGGCTGCTGAATCCGGATGATTACCTGCTCTGTCATGAGAGCGATGACTCGTTCAGCAAGACCACCTGCTACGTGAGCGACAGCTGGCTGGGAATCATCGGCGAAGGAAAGGGAGCCGATCCGAGAACCGAACTGCAGGATGTGGCGGTAGGACGATTCCCGGTGACCACGGCGCTGGAAGCCGAGATACTGGTGGACAAGACCATCAACTACAAGAAGAACGCCAATGCCGGAGCCTGGCAGAACACCCTGATGTTCATGGGCGATGACGGCAACGAGAATCTCCACATGGCGGATGCCAACGAGGTGGCAGACGATATCGCCTCGCTCTATCCGGGCTATCTCATCAGAAAGGTGATGTGGGATGCCTACACCCGCCAGACCTCCTCAACGGGAAATACCTATCCCGAAGTCTCCCGTATCATCAGGCAGCAGCAGGCTAATGGTGCCCTGGTGATGGATTATGCCGGACATGGAAGCGAGACCCAGATTTCGCATGAAAACGTGCTCAAGATTACGGATTTCGAATCGTTCAGAAACGAAAACCTGCCGCTGTGGGTGACGGCATCCTGCGACATCATGCCCTATGACGGTACGAAATCTACCATCGGCGAGGCTGCCCTGCTGAATGAAAAAGGTGGAGCTGTGGCATTCTATGGTACCACGCGTACCGTGTTTGCCCAGCAGAACAAGTATATGAACCGTGCCTTCCTGCGCAGGGTGCTGAGCCGGGAAGCCGGCAAGCCGCTTGCGATAGGCGAGGCACACCGGCTGGCACAGAACGACGTGATGCTGGGCAATGTGATCTTCCCCGCCGGCCTGGATGGCGGCAAAAGCTTCTCCATAGACCGCTCGGAAAACCATCTGCAGTATGCCCTGCTCGGAGATCCTGCCCTCTCGCTCAACCTGCCGATGATGAAGGTAGTGGTGGATTCCATCAACGGCATCTCCTGCCAGCGCACCGATACGGTTCCGCTGCTGAGAGCCGGAGATATAGCCAGGATTGCGGGACATGTGGAGACGGATGTGGATTTCCAGGGGGTAGTGACGGCTACGGTAAGGGATTCCAGGGAACTGGTTACCTGCAAGCTGAATGATGCCACAGCCGACGGAGCCTCCACAGCTTTCCAGTATTACGACCGGCAGAAGACGCTCTATCAGGGTGCTGACAGCGTATCCGGCGGAAAGTTCGCCTTCAGCTTTGCCGTACCTAAGGATATCAATTATTCGGGTGATACCGGACTGATGAATCTCTATGCCGTCAGCAACGACAAGGGGCTGCGGGCGAATGGAGAAAGCGCACGGTTCAAGGTGGGCGGCAGCGTGGTGGCAGAAAATGACTCCATCGGTCCGTCGGTATTCTGCTATCTGAATTCGCCTACCTTCGTGGATGGCGGCAATGTGAATACCACCCCTTATTTCGTGGCAAGGATATCAGACAAGGACGGAATCAATGCCGCAGGAAGCGGACTCGGCCATGACCTGAAGCTGGTGATAGACGGAGATCAGTCGAAGACCTACAATCTCAACGGTTATTTCTCGTATGATTTCGGAACCTATACCAGCGGTTCCACCTGCTACAGTATTCCGGAACTCCCGGCAGGCAGGCATCAGCTTACCTTCACGGCGTGGGATATCCAGAACAACAGTTCTACCACCACCCTCCACTTCAATGTGGTAAGCGGTCTGGCTCCATCGCTCTTCGATGTGGGCGTGACGGAGAATCCTGCCCGCAGCACCACCACCTTCATCGTTTCTCACGACAGGACGGAGAGCCGGATGGATGTGGTAATCGAACTCTATGATACTTCGGGCAGACAGCTCTGGCGCCATGCTGAGAGCGGAGTGCCGGCTTCGGAGGTCTATACCGTGAAGTGGGATCTATCGGTAGATGGCGGTCGCCCTCTGGGTACGGGCATCTATCTGTATCGGGTCAAGGTTTCATCGGATGGCAGCAGCTATGCCTCCAAGACCCGGAAACTGATCATTATAAAATAGAAAATATCATCATATAAAATCATGTAGTATGAATAGAATCGTCAAGATATTCGCAACCGGTTTCCTCTCGGTATGGGCGCTGACGGCATCGGCGCAGAACGGAGAGGGAGACACCAAGGAGAGTCTTTTCAATCCGGTAAACTATGCCGTCATCTCCCAGACCATAGCGCCCGATGCCCGCGGCGGAGGTCTGGGTGATGTGGGTGCGGCAACCGATCCGGATGTCAACTCGCAGTATTGGAATCCGGCAAAGTATCCCTTCAACATCTCCAGGGCGGGCGTGGCGCTGAACTTCACTCCATGGCTCCGCTCGCTGGTCAACGACATGAATCTCGCCTATCTCTCGGGCTATTACCGCATAGGCGATTACAGTGCCGTATCTGCTTCGCTCCGTTACTTCAACATGGGTGAGGTCTTTCTTTCTAATCCGGAAGAAAACGACAATGCGATGACCATCAATCCCTATGAGATGTCGATTGATGTGGCTTACTCTCTGATGCTCAGCGAGAAATTTTCCCTGGCGGCAGCCATCCGCTGGATCTATTCCGACCTGCGCTTCAACTATCAGGAGGAAAATTCGCCAGCCTCGGCTTTTGCGGCGGATATCGCAGCCTATTATCAGAACTATGTCAACATCGGACCGCGAGAGTGCCAATTGGGCGTAGGTCTGAACATTTCGAATATCGGCAGCAAGATTACCTTCAGCGGTCAGGAGTATGGCGAGTTCCTGCCTACCAATCTGCGTCTGGGTGCCTCTCTGATGATTCCTATCGACGAGTACAACCGCTTTACCATCGCCGCAGATGCCAACAAGTATCTCGTGCCTACGGTTCCAGCTCAGAAGGAGGGAGAGGACAACTCGGAGTATGAAGACCGTGTGCATCGCGAATACAACGATATTTCGGGCATCAGCGGCATCTTCAAGAGCTTCAGCGATGCCCCAGGCGGATTCAAGGAAGAGCTGGAGGAAATCAACTATGGCGTAGGTGCCGAGTATGTATATAATGACAAGTTTGCCCTGCGTGCCGGTTATCATCACGAGAGCCAGAGCAAGGGCAACCGCAAGTACTTCACGGTGGGAGCCGGCTTCAAGATGAATGTCTTCTCGCTCGATGCTTCCTATGTGGTAGCCACCGCCAAGAGCAATCCGCTCGACCAGACCCTGCGCTTTACGCTGGCGTTCGATATGGACGGATTGAAAGACCTGTTCAAGCGATAGGCAGGCGATAAGGGATAAAGAGCCTTGCAGGAAGAGAATTAATAGAGAATATAAATATATTAATAACTTTAATCATCAATATAAGATTATGAATATTCGTGTAGGATTTGGATACGATGTTCACAAGCTGGTAGAGAACCGTGACTTGTGGCTGGGTGGTATCAAGATAGATTATGAGTTGGGTTTGCTCGGCCATAGTGATGCCGACGTGTTGATTCACGCCATTTGTGATGCCCTGCTGGGTGCAGCCAATATGCGTGATATCGGTTATCATTTCCCTGATACGGCAGCAGAGACCCTCAATGTGGATTCCAAGATTCTGCTCAAGAAGACGATGGACCTGATTGCCACCAAGGGATATACCCTGGGCAACATCGATGCAACGGTCTGTGCTGAGCGTCCGAAGCTCAATCCGCATGTTCCTGCCATGAAGGAATGCCTGGCAAAAGTGATGGGTGTAGAGGAAGACCAGATCTCCATCAAGGCTACAACCACAGAGAAGTTGGGCTTTACCGGAAGAATGGAAGGAATCTCGGCTTACGCTACAGTATTGATAGTAAAAGCTTAATGAGAGTTAAAATCTCGTTATTTTTTGACGAAATTTCTAATAACTCGTTGATTTATATCAAGAAATCTCAAAAATAACACTTTTTTTGCCGGATTATTTGGAGATTCGTAGAAAAAGTACTACCTTTGCAGCGTCAAAAGGTTAATAGATTGTTTAGGTTAGTAGTAATAGATTTAGGTTTTTAGTTATTAGGTTTTAAGGTAGATTGTTTAACAGATAATTGAGAAGGTCGTGAGACTATTTTGATTAGAATTTTTAAGTTAAACATAGTGCATGCCACAGCTCGTTGAGAGTTGTGGCATGTTTTATTATATCCATTCTCGTCATTTCATAAAAAACATTCTCTATTATCTCAGAAAAGTCTTCCTTTTTCTTCGCCAACTCAAATTTTTACATTATCTTTGCAAGCAGAATTAAAAGGATAATCATGAGAGTACTCATAGTAAATACAAGTGAGAAGGCGGGTGGAGCTGCCGTGGCTGCCAACCGCCTGATGGATGCCCTTAACAACAATGGTATTAAGGCTAAGATGCTGGTGCGCGACAAGGTGACCGATGATATTACCGTGGTAGGTTTGCCACGCTCGTTCAGGATGCAGTGGAATTTCCTGTGGGAGCGCTGGTGCATCTTCTGCCGCCTTCATTTTTCCAGGAAGAATCTCTTTACACTCGATATCGCCAATGCGGGATACGACATCACTTCCCTGCCGGAGTTCAAGGAGGCTGACATCATCCATCTGCACTGGGTCAACCAGGGCATGCTTTCGCTGAAGACCATCCGGAAGATTATCAGCAGCGGAAAACCGGTGGTATGGACCATGCACGACATCTGGCCGGCTTCATCCATCTGTCATCTCACCCTGGGTTGCCATCATTACAACAATGGCTGCGGCAACTGCAAGTATCTGCCGGGAAACGGGGGGAAGAACGATCTGTCGGCTAAGATATGGAAGAAGAAGCAGAAGGTGTATAACAGTGGGGCTCTTTCCTTTGTTACCTGCAGCAGATGGCTGGCAGCAGAAGCCCGGTTGAGCGGACTCCTGGCGGGTCATCGCATCGAGACGATTCCCAATCCGATAGATACCCATGTCTATTGTCCGCAGGACAAGCTGGAATCCCGTCTGCGCACGCAGCTGCCGAAGGACAAGCGCATCATCCTCTTCATCGCCCAGAGAGCCACCAATCCCTATAAGGGCATGGATTATCTGATAGAGGCGTGCCGGCTGATGGCTGAGCAGCATCCCGAGATGAGGGAGAACACCTGCGTGGCAATACTGGGTGGACACAGCGAGGAGTTCGAAGGTAAGCTTTCGTTCCCGATCGTTTCGCTCGGTTATGTGAGTGATGACAAGCGCATCGCGGATATTTACAATGCTGCCGATGTCTTCGTGCTTCCTTCCCTGTCGGAGAATCTGCCGAATACTATCATGGAGGCGATGGCTTGCGGCGTGCCGAGCGTAGGATTCAAGGTGGGCGGCATACCGGAGATGATCGATCATCAGAAGAACGGATATGTGGCAAACTATCGCGATGCCAGGGATCTGGCGGCTGGAATCCACTGGGTGCTGGAAGAAGCCGACCGTGAGAATCTGAAGAAGGCGTGCCTGCAGAAGGTGATGCATAACTATTCGCAGCATGCGGTGGCGCTGAAATATGTTGAGGTGTATAATCAGGCGATGGCCTTTAAAAACTACCGGATATGATTAAGTTTACCGTCGTAACCTGTACCTACAATGCTGAGCGTGTGTTGCAGCGTACGTTGGATAGTGTCAATAAGCAGACTTACTGCAACATCGAGCACCTGATCATAGATGGTGTTTCGAAGGACAAGACCCTGGCAATGGTTCGGGCATACCAGAACAGGGCAAAGGCTGGAGAGAATGCCCACGAAATCGTGGTGTATTCGGAACCCGACAAGGGACTCTATGACGCCATGAACAAGGGCATCGACCGTGCCACGGGCGACTATCTCGTGTTTCTGAATGCGGGAGACGTGTTTCCTTCTGACGATACCTTGGAGTATGTGGAGGGATGCGTAGGCGAGGGCGAGAACCTGCCGGGCGTGCTTTATGGAGATACCGATATCGTGAACGACGAGGGACGGTTCCTGCGCCATCGCCGTCTTTCGCCTCCCAAGAAGCTGAACTGGCGCTCGTTCAAGTGGGGAATGCTCGTCTGTCATCAGTCGTTTTATGCTCGCACGGATATCGCCCGCCAAATCCATTATAATCTTCACTATCGCCTTTCGGCAGATGTGGATTGGTGCATCCGCATCATGAAGGCGGCTCAGCAGCGCCATCTTCCGTTGCGCAATGTGCATGCAGTCATCACCAACTATCTGGATGGCGGCATGTCGGTGCAGAACCACAAGGCTTCGCTCAAGGAGCGTTTCGAGGTGATGCGCAGCAACTATGGCATTGTCACCACGGTTCTGGTGCATACCTGGTTTGTGGTGAGGAGTCTCTTCAAGCGCTAGTTCGCATGGTTTTAGCAAGAAAAAATAAATTTAAATGGCAGAAACATTAAAGGAAAAAACAGCAAAGGGCCTCTTCTGGGGAGCCATGAACAATGGGGCGATGCAGGTTATCGGACTGGTATTCGGCATCGTCCTGGGCAGACTGTTGTCGCCAAGCGATTATGGTATGATCGCCATGATTACTGTTTTTTCTCTGATAGCCAATGCCTTGCAGAATTCGGGCTTCATCACGGCTATCACGAATATCAAGGAACCTACAGATAATGACTATAACTCCGTATTCTGGTTTAATATCTCTGTAGGTGGTTTTCTATACCTGGTACTTTTTCTCTGTGCCCCTCTGATAGCGGGCTATTATCATACTCCGGCACTGGTTCCTCTTTGCCGGTATGCATTCCTGTCGCTGTTATTCTCCAGCCTCTGTACGGCTCAGTCGGCTTATCTCTTCAAGCACATGATGGTGAAGCAGAGGGCGCAGTCGGGCATCATCGCCACGCTCTTTTCGAGTGTGGTAGGAGTGATCATGGCGTTTTGCGGCATGTCTTATTGGGCTTTGGCTACCCAGACCATCGTTTACAGCATCGTGAATACGGCGCTGTTCTGGCATTATTCTCCGTGGCGCCCGAGTCTGCGGTTCGATTTCGAACCTATCCGCAGGATGTTCAAGTTCAGCTGCAAACTGCTGGCTTCCACCATCACCACGCATATCAACAACAATGTGCTGAATATCCTGCTGGGTCATTACTTCACGGCGCATGATACGGGTAATTACAACCAGGCTTCGCAGTGGAACTTCAAGGCTTACAGCGTGATACAGGGAATGGTGGATTCGGTGGCTCAGCCTGTGCTGGTAGATCTTCGTGAGCAGCCGGGACGCCAGTTGGAAGCCTTGCGCAAGCTGATCCGTTTCACGTCATTCATCTCCTTCCCGCTGATGCTGGGATTTGGAATGGTGGCTAGGGAGTTTATCGTCCTGGCTATCACCGAAAAATGGCTGGCTAGTGCCTTCCTGCTGCAGATTCTCTGCGTGAGTGGTGCCATCATTCCGATGAGCCAGCTCATGTCGAGTCTGGTGGTGAGCAACGGCAAGTCGGGTACTTATTTTGGGGTGACCTTTGCCCTGGGTGTGGTTCAGATTCTGACGATGATTCTGATATGGCATTGGGGCATCCGCACGATGGTCATCGCCTACGTGCTGCTGAACATCATCTGGCTGTTCGTATGGCAGTATTTCTCCCGTCGCCTGATAGGCTATCGGGTATGGATGTTCCTGAAGGATATCCTGCCGTTTGCGCTGGCTGCCCTGGCGGTGATGACGGCTACCTATTTCGCCACGCAGTCTATCCACAATCTGTGGCTGCTCCTGCTTTGCCGCATTCTGATGGCTGTTGTGCTGTACTATCTGGTGATGCGTATTGCCGGTGCCGCCATTCTTAAGGAGTGTATGGCTTTCGTGAAGAAGAAAATGGGAAAGAAGTAACTTTGATGGGTTCATATGAATAAAGCTGAAAAAAGTAGGGATAAACTGAAAAATCAGCGATAAGCAGAATAAATCAGAATGAAGGATGAATACAAATAAGACAGTTTCAATCATCATGGGCACCTACAATGGTGCCGAATATATCAGGGAGCAGTTGGATTCCATACTCTCGCAGACCTATCCCCTGAAGGAGATCATCATTCAGGATGATGGTTCTACGGATGATACGGTGGCGATTTGCACAGCCTATGCCGAGAAGTTTCCTATCATACATTTCTCGCGCAATGCCAGCAATCTGGGATTCAATCAGAACTTCAAGTCGGCTGCGATGAAGGCAACGGGCGATTTTGTGGCTTTCAGCGATCAGGATGATGTCTGGTTTCCTACCAAGATAGAGAAGCAGGTGGCTGCCATCGGCAATCATGACATCTGTTTTTCCACCCATCTGCGTGGTGCCGACAGGGAGCATACGCATCTTGTGAATCCTCAGTACAGCCTGGAGGCGCTGCTCTTCTGTGGATTTGCCGGACATACCATGCTGCTCCGCCGGGAGTTTATCCAGACAAGTGAATACTGGCTGCCGAATATCATGTACGATTGGAGTCTTGCCATCTGCGCCCAGTTGCACGGTGGTATCGTGATGGTAGATGAACCACTGAACTGGCATCGCACGAATCTGGCTTCTGCCTGTCATGAGGAACTGAAGCAGGCAGGCAAGAAGGTAGATGCCCGCCCTACCTATCAGCCTTACCTCTATGGTATCGCCAATTATCGCAGATTGCAGCAGCAGCCCAACTGGCAGATGCTCTATACCTATATATATGAGCATACCCGGGAGCCGAAGTTTGCGCTGGCACATCGCATGAGCTATTATATGCTGCATCACAATCCGCTGGCACTCTTCTGCCTCTGCTTCCTCTGTCTGAAGCATGGTGACAAGATATACTACAGCAAGCATCAGCGTGGCTTGATGGCAAAGATACGTGCCTTCTGCTATCCGTTGATCTTCTCATATAATAACATTCAATATAATAGACAATCTTAAAATACGAACTTTATGAATATTGCATTATTGACTGCAGGCGGTGTTGGTAACCGTATGGGACAGGATATCCCAAAGCAATTTATGACGATTGATAACATACCTGTTATCATCTATACCATGCAGGCTTTCCAGAGCCATCCTCAGATAGACGCCATCTGCGTGGTGTGCCTCAAGGGGTGGGAAGTGGTACTGCAGGCGTATGCCAACCAGTTTAACATCACCAAGCTGAAGTGGATCTTCGAGGGTGGTGACAGCAATCAGCACTCCATCCGCAATGGTTTGTGGGGCTTGCGCGATGCCGGATGTGCAGAGGATGATATCATATTGGTACACGATGGTGTGCGCCCGCTGGTGGCAGAGCGAATCATTACCGAGAATATCGAGAAGTGCAGAAAGTATGGTTATGCCATTACGGGTATGATCTGCAAGGAGGCTATCATGCAGAAGGTGGATGACTGTGTGAAGAATATCGACATCCCACGCGAGCGGCTGGTTCGCACCCAGACTCCCCATACCTATCCTCTCAGCACTTTGCTGAAGGCGCACGCCAAGGCTGATGCCAAGGGTATTGACGGAACGGTGGCATCCTGTACCTTGATGGCTGAGCTGGGAGTGGATAACCAGCACCTGGTGATGGGATCCGAGAAAAACGGATTGAAGCTTACCCAGACGGAGGATGTGGAGCTGTTTAAGGCATTGAAGCATACCACCAAGGATGAGTGGCTGAAATAGATAATAGGCTCTGCCGATATAAGTTGAAATAGATAATAGAAGGAAATAGATAGTAGGATGAAACAGACAAATCTATATAATGAAGATGTAAAGGCGGCTTTGGCTGCGTTTGAGCTGCCATGGCAGCAGCTTTCGGGCAAGAATATCCTGGTGCTGGGCGCTACTGGATTGATTGGTGGCTGTCTGGTTGATATGCTGATGCAGCATGAGGGACTGGATTATCAGGTTTATGCTGCGGGTCGTAACGAAGAGCGGGCTAACAGGCGCTTTTCGGCGTATCTTGATTCCGGACATTATCATTTTCTTCCTTTTGATGTTACGGCTTCCTTGTCGGTGGATATCTCTTTCGATTATATCGTGGATGCTGCTGGCGGTGCCTGTCCACAGCTTTATAGCGAGGATCCTGTGGGAGTGATGAAGTCTAATATCTTCGGCGTGGATAATCTGCTGCGCTTTGGACTGCAGCACGGCTTGAAGAAATTGGTCTATGTATCTTCCGGAGAAGTCTATGGCGAGGGCGACGGTCGTGTCTTTGAAGAAAGCTATAGCGGGTATATCGATCCTACTACGGTGAGGGCGTGCTATCCTTCGGCAAAACGTGCTTCCGAGACGCTTTGTATCTGCTATGCTCATCAGTATGGCATTGAGGTATCCATCGCCCGTCCGAGTCATATCTACGGTCCGTTCTTTACAGAGAACGATAATCGTGTTTATGCCCAGTTTATCCGCAATGTATTGCGTGGCGAGGATATCGTACTGAAGAGTAAGGGGGAGGCGTTCCGTTCGTGGACTTATGTGGTGGATTGTGCGATGGCGCTGCTTTGTATCCTGCTGAAGGGCGGGAACGGCGAGGCATATAATATAGCCAATGAGGAGTCGAATGTAAGCATCAGAACCTTGGCAGAAACTGTTGCTGATCTGGCTGGCAGAAAGGTGGTCTTTGATATTCCCGATGATGCCAGTCATGGCAATACCACTCCTATTACCAAGGCTGTTTTTGCTACGGATAAGTTGGAAGCTCTGGGCTGGAAGCCGATTACATTACTAAAGGATGGTCTGGCTCATACCATCCAGGTTTTGCTGTAAATGATAGATTGAGTTTTTGCATGTGGCTTAAGAACGGGCTGAGGTCCAAAGAACCAGAAGCAACACGCCCTGGGCAAGGAGTTTCTGCCCTTTCAGGCGTGCTGCTTCTGGTCTTTTAGTGTAGTTTTTTAACAACAAGACATACGTCTTAACTCCTTTAACCCCTTAGTTCCGGCAGGATGAATATCGAATGAAACTCGCGCTTTTCTACTGGTGGAATCTTCATATAATCACCATAGAGGTCGGTGAGGTAGGAATCGGGATTGCATGGTGCAGGGAATTCCTTGCCCTCAAACTTGATGGTACCCAAAGGCTTGACTGCCTTCTTGTCGAATGAGATGCCTCGGCCATTCAGGAAAGGAACATCAGAATAACGGGTCTTCTTTCCGAACAAGCCTACTACCTTCCATAATGCACTGCACAGACAATACTTGCCTCCGAAATAGAAGAACTCAGCAAAGGAACGCAGAGAGTAAGTGTGTCGGTGGTTCAGGATAGAATAACTCTTGGAGATACCCTTTGTCAAGGTCTTGATCCACGAACGGGGAATGTCTGGATAATCCACAAAAGGGAAGATATCCACAAAGATTCCCTTTACATAAGGCTGGCAGAAATCGTCGCCCTGTTCGATATAGAGAGAGTTGCAGTCGCGGATCTTCGTGATAGGCTCCTTGCTTCCCGGATCCGATTTGGGGGTCTGCAGATAGAGCCAGTCGGGCAGTTCCTTGGGGGCAATCTCCTCGAATCGTTTTTCATCTTCCAGCGACATACCGATATCGATATCGTCATCCCAAGGTATGAAACCGCCATGGCGTACGGCTCCGAGCAGGGTGCCGCCATCCAGCCAGTATTCTATCTTGTGGAGCTTGCAGATTTTGTCTATTTCTTCCAGAATAGCCAGCTGTTTGAGTTGGCATGCCCGCAGATTCTGCTGGCTATATTCTTTGATTTCTTTGTAAAAGTCCATATTCTTTATATTTTTATCGGGAAGACCCGTATGGGATCTCTCCCCGGATTATAAGAAATGCGTAATGATTAATGTGGCATTGTATGCCCAGAAGTAGATGGCGAGGAAGAGAGTGACTCCTCTCATCGCATTAGCCAGTTTGGGTTGAGCCTCTCTGAATGCATAACCCATGGTGAATGGGATGACGAACATCCAGTGGGCTGCCATGATATATACCTCGTTGAGTCCGAAACCGAGCACCAGGTGAAGGAAGGCATCGAATGCCGCACAGCTCAGGCACATCCACATCAGACGGGAGTGTCTGCTGTAGAAAACACCGGCTGCAAAGAGCAGGAAAACGAATGCTTCGAAGAGGTAGCTGATGGTCCAATCGTATCGGATAAAGGTTGGTCGCGATACGCTCAGGTCTTTGAGCAGTTCCTTCTGATGCAACTGGATGCCTTCTCCAAAGAGGTTTTCTACGATGGATTCCATTCGTGGGGTAGAAACATCGGTCCATTTCAGAAATGGCATATCGGATACCGATTTGCCTCGATGAGCATCCATCCACGCATCGTGAACGGCATTCTTCTGGGCAATATCGGGTCTTTTCGGCATCAGCTTTCTTTCTATCTCCTTGCCTTTTTCCTGCTGAGGCTTGACGATGTATTCGTTCTGATAGTAAAAGCTGCCGCCCATGATGAGGAGCGGGAGGATGAAGGCGATGGCAAAGAATCGGGAGGAGAATACCTTTCTGCCATTACAGAAAAGCGACATGATACCGGTCTTTACGCCATTGCTCAGCGATACTCCTGCCGTGGTAAGGAACAGCAGACTAGCCTGCCATGCCTTGAGCTGTTTGCCCTGCGCCATACAGGTTCCCACCATATAGATGCTGACCAGCAGACAGAGCATGGAAAAGCAGAAATGATCGGGTACCATCGTGGTGAGCATGATGGAGGCAAAGGAGAAAAAGAATGCCGTGAGAATGTAGGCATCCAACCGGCATAGCTGGATGAGCTCCCGGCAGATGCGGAAGAAGAATACGGCAGAGAAAGTGGCGCTGATGACGAGCATCACTGCCATGATGAAGGTGGCACAGTTGTGATGAGTCCAGCCCATCAGCCAGTCGTTGAGACAGGCTCCGGGATAGAGTAGGGCGCCAAAGAGCGGATGGCGTGACAACTCAAAGTATATCTTTTCGTTGGAAAGAAAGATATACGAGTAGGCATCGAAACCGGATACCGTGAAATGCTTGTAGAAAATACTCCAAAATCCCAGTTTGCCAGCCTTGAAAAAGCTTGTAGGATAGGAATGGATCAGCACGGTATTCAAGCTGGCGAATACCAGCATCGAAACAAGTGCAAGAATCCTTTCTTCTTTCTTGATTTTAAAAATATTCTTCATCGTTTTATTCTTATCTAAGTAGGTCTGCGGGGTTACCCCCGCTTTCCCCTTCAAGAACCGTGCATGCGACTTTCACCGCACACGGCTCGTGTAATTCAGTTAATTATTTCTCGTTTTAAACAATCGGCTCTGTGTGCCTTTAGGCACTGCATTTGAGTGGGCGTGTACGACATAAATGTCGTTGTTTGAAGTACTCGTCATATCTTGGGTCGAACGGATTGGCTTCTGATTTTATCTTCGTATGGCGAAGTATCTGTGTTTGAGTCAATTGGTTAAGTCGGAAGACAGTTTCTTGTCCTTTCTTATCCTTACCCTTTACTCCAAATATCCACCCACGCTTTCCGTCATGATGCCAATATTTGTCCGCTATCCATTTCAATGACTTGTTGTGGTGCCTGCGTGTCGCCCACCTCTTCAATTGCAAGAAGATTATGTGGTCAAGTTTCGAGAACACCACCTTCGAGGACACATATCTAAAATAGTTTGCCCAGCCCATAATCTTCGGATTGAGCTTTCCTATCACGTCAGTCTGCTTTGCCGCTCGCATGTGGTAGATTACTTCATGCGTTGCCTCCGCAAACTTCTTTTGGCTCTTCTTGCTTGGCTTTATCAGCAGTTTTCCGTTCCCATACTTGCGTATGTTGAAGCCGAGGAAGTCGAAGCCATCTTTTATATGTGTTATCAGTGTCTTTTCCTCCGAGAGTTCCAACCCTCTTTCCCTTAGGAACACTATCAGCTCAGCCTTTATCTCCTCCAAAACCTCCTTCGACTCGCCAGTGACGATGAAGTCGTCAGCATAACGGATGAGGTTTACCTTGTTGGAGAAGGTCTTCCCATTCTCCTTTCTGTTGGAGTGCTTGGCTACCAAGTCTTCCATTCCATCGAGGGTGATGTTCGCCAATGTCGGGGAGATAATTCCGCCTTGAGGCGTTCCTTCCTCCGTGAGATGAAACACGTTCTTCTCTATGACGCCAGCCTTCAACCACTTGCGGAGCATTTTCGTGTCCATGATGACATTTCCTTGCAACCACTCATGACTGATGTGGTCGAAGCAACCCTTGATGTCTCCCTCCAAGACCCATGTGGCGGAGTATTTCTTGCTTAAGCATCTGTGTATTTGGTCTATCGCATCCGCACATGAGCGGTATTTGCGAAAGCCATACGAGTTGCCGTCTGCAAGTGTTTCCGACACGGGTTCGAGAGCCATGAGGAAGAGGGCTTGCATCGCCCTGTCCTTGATGGTGGGTATTCCTAGCGGTCGCTGCTTGCCGTTTTTCTTCGGGATGAAGACACGGCGGAGCGGCTCTGGCTTGTACCCTCTCGTTTTCAAAGAACCGATGGCATTGTAGCGTTCCACTTCAGTGAGCCAAGTCACCTTGTCAACACCTGCGGTGCTACCGCCCTTGTTTGATGTAACTTGCCTTACTGCCAAAGCCTTGGCGGAAAACGAGTTAATCAAGATGCGTTGGAGAGATTTCACCTTTCCAATGCGGTTTGCCTTTAGAGCCTCTACTATTCGGACTTGCAGCTTGCGTACCTTCTGCTCGCATGCCCCCCAGGGAATGGTGCGCCATGAGTCTGGTGTGGCTGAAGATGCACACTCGGCTTTCGCCTCGCTCTCTTGTCGTTTCTTCATTTTACGCTAGTTCTACACTTCTTTTCGTAGTGAATTACCTGATGGAAGTCTGCCCACTTTCGTGTGGGATAATGTTACAATCCCTATCCCCACCATTACAGAGGGGCGTTTGCTTTCTCCATCGTCATTTACCTACAAGCCGTTCGGTCGCTCTTGCGATAGACTTACCTTTTCTTGCGAGATGAGGAGACCTATAGGCTTACCGTGTTCCGTACAAGTAACTTCGCCCGATTTAGAACCCATCTCTCCACCGGTGGAACGACATCCGTGTAGCCATTACCAAAACATAACTAACTTGTCCACTTGCCTTTTGGCATGGCTCTTCAACATCCGTGAGCCAATTCTTTGTTACGATGGTTGGTAACGATGGTTACTTTACGTTATTCTTGTCGGTCAGCCTAACAACTACATCTTGTGATGTTCAAGACTTCATCATATTGTCCCGAAGGCTTCGCACCCAGTCGTTGCCAACTACGCACGCTTCGGTAGGCTACTCTTAACGGAATAAGAGGTTCTTTAGTTTCAAAGAACAATTACTTGTACGACTTCACGTCGCAATTTGGCTGCAAAGTTAGTGTAAAAAATTGATTGTGGGAAGAAAAATGAGGAAATATTTCATTCCGGCTGTTTTTTTGTGGCGGTTTATTTGGCATTGTCTGCTTTTTGGGTTATCTTTGCAGAGGTATAGTACTGAATTTGCTAGTAAGCTCCACACGCCCTTACAGGGCGCCTTGCTGATTGCTGTTTATACCCAGGGTGTTGCCCTGGGCTAGGAGCTTTTGGGCCTTCAGCCCGTTCTTAAACCACTTGTGAAAGTTCAGTATGGTATTTTGAGTTAGCTAATGATGTAAATAAGTAATATATATGAAACAGCCAGCTAAGATTGATGTCGCCGTATTGATGCTTTTCTTCAATCGTCCCGACAATTTCCAGAAAGTGTTTGACGAGGTGAAGAAGGCTCGTCCTGCCCAGTTGTTCCTCTATCAGGATGGAGCAAGAGGTGAGCGGGATGTGCCGGGTATCGAGGCATGCCGGCAAATAGCATCAGATGAGAATATTGATTGGGAGTGTGAGGTGCACAGATCTTATCAGACCAAGAACCAGGGATGCGATCCATCTGAGTATCTCTCACAGAAATGGGCTTTCTCGATTGTGGATAAGTGTATCGTGCTGGAAGATGACGATGTGCCTTCCCAATCTTTCTTCCCTTTCTGCAAGGAGATGCTCGACCGCTATGAGCACGATGAACGTATTGCCATGATTGCCGGATTCAATGAAGATGAGGTGACCCCCGACTGCGAGGACAGCTATTTCTTTACTTCAATCTTCTCTATCTGGGGATGGGCATCGTGGCGCCGTGTGGTGGACAAATGGGAGGGTGACTATGCCTTTCTGCGCGATAAGCAGGCGATGCGACAGTTGGAATCGGTAGTTCGCCAGCGTGGGCTCCGTAAGGACTTTATCCCGATGTGCAGGGATCATGCCCATAGTGGAAAGGAGTTTTATGAAAGCATCTTCTGGGCTTCGATGCTGCTGAATTCCAGCCTTGCCATCATGCCATGCAGGAATCTGATCAATAATCTGGGTCTCTCTGATGACTCTACCCATTTCTCGGGCAGCATGAAGACGACTCCGAAGGCTTATCGCAGAATCTTCACAATGAAGCGCCATGAACTGGAGTTTCCGCTGAAACATCCTAAATATGTGGTGGAAAACGTAGATTTCAAGGAGCGGGTGTACAGAATCAATGCCTGGGGCCACCCATTCATCAAGATGTCGCGCTCCCTGGAAGAGCTCTTTCTGAATCTGAGATATGGTAATTTCTCCAGCATCTTCAAGGCGATGGCTCGCAGATGTCGAAAGATGCTAGGAAGAGATAAGCATGCTTGATCTCTTCCTAGCAGAAATATCCGATAATCAGAATACCATTGTATATCAGCAGTGCCAGACTCAGGACGAGCAATACGCCTTTTAGGCAACGGCTGTAGAGCAGCTGTCGGGGTTGCAGCTCTTGGTTTGGCTGCTGTCGTTTTTGCTTCAGAAGGAAACCGATGGCTATCGGAATGGCGTATATCCAGTGCCCCGCCATGATATATACCTCGTTGAGACCGAAGCCGAGTCCGATATGCAGCATCATATCTAGACCGAAATACGACATCACCAGCCAGAGATACTTGCTCTTTCTGCCCGCCCAGATGCCGGCAACAAACAGCAGCATGATGACTGCCTCTACCACATAATTGATGGCGTATCGGTATTTCACGAACATCGGGCGATGGCGCAATTCATCCTCCAGCACATAATCCTGATGCAGCTGGATAGATTCGCCCATCAGATTTTCGATGATCGACTGTGTACGGGAGCTTGTGGCATCCGTCCAGTTCATGAATTCACCTTTCATGATAGGGGCACCTTGCTTAGGACCCCTTTTCTTTTTGGCTTCTTTCTTAGCCAGTTCCTTTGCCTTCCGAATGCTGTCGTTCTTGGCTTTCTGGGCTATCTCCTGAGCAGAGATAATCTTCAAGCCTCTTTTGATGGAGTCGTTTGTCAGCGAATCACGGGTATGCTTGATCTGTGTCATACGTTCCTGTCTGGCTTTCTTCTCAGCCGCTTTCTTGGCTTTCAGTTCCTTGCGTGCCATCTCGTTAGGCCATACGAAGACGCGGTATTCCCATCTGCAGAATCCCCACAGCAGGGCTGCTGGCAGAATGACTGCCAGGAGAAGATGCTTAGGGCGGAAGAATCCCTTTCCGTTTACGAAGAATGCAGAAAAGAAAATCTTCAATCCGTTATTGAGCGATGTGCCGGCTGTAAGGATGAAATATACCACGCTCTGCCATATCTTGAGCGGATGGTGATGTTTCATTCTGAGACCGGATACGTAGAGCGCCAGGATGAGCAGCATCATGGAGATGACGAAATGGTCGGGCACGATGCAGGTAACCATCACATATCCGAAGGAGAAGAACAGCAGGGTGAGGATATGAGATGCCGTCTTGTCGAGATCCATCACCTCCCGGAAGATTCTCTTCAGGAAGAGGGTGGCATAGAATCCGCAGAATATCTGGATGACTACCGCGATGAAAAGGGCACAGTTGTAGCCTGTGAGTTTCATCAGCCCCATATTGATGAGGTAAGGAATATACATATAGAAGGCGAGCAGCGGATGGCGATATACATTGTATGCTGCATTCCAGTCGCTCAATACCCAGTAGGTAAGCGGATCGAAGCCCGATACGCAGAAGTGGCGGATGAAATTCTTGTAATAATCATCCGTGATGAGGGTGAAATGACTGGCATAGCGGGCTATCACTACACCATTCAGAACGGCAAGCGCCAGAAAAATGCCCAGGGCGAGCCATCTTTCTTCTTTCTTGATCGTGAAAATATCGAATATCTTTTTCATAACTATCTATTTCTTTCAAGTTTTGAGAGGAATCATCTCTTTGTCTTTCTCTTTCGGGGTTTCGGAGATTCTTTTATTTCTTCAGGAAGAATCTTACTAATAGGAAATTAACGGGGATGCAGATGCAGAGGGTAGGAATCATCGCCCACTGTTTGGCGAGCCCCAGACCAACAAAGAGGTTGAGGCAGACGGTTTGCATCGTATAGTTTACCACATGTGAGAGGGTGAAGCCGGCACCTCGCTTGGCGTTTGCCTTCACCTTGAAGGTGTATCGGGTGCTGGCGATGAAATTGAAGATGAAGCTCACGATGTAGGCGATGGTGTTGGCTGTGGTAGCCAGACTGTGATCACCCATTTGTGGAATGAAATGGTTCAGCACCGGCATCATCGCCAGATAGATGACATATTGCAGCACCGTAGCCAGTCCGCCTACGATTCCGAATCTGATGACTTCGCCCAGCTTCTCCCGTCTGGCATCATCCATATTATTAATCTTGTTTTTGATATTCATTGTTTTATCTTTTACGGCGTGCAAAAATACGCCTTTTTCCTGTTTCTAGCAAATATTCTTTCTACAAAATATTAATCTGCCTGGATTTATCTTAATAGTTTCCCTTTTCCAAAGAGATAAGCCAGTTTGGTCTTCTCCATCATCTTGGCAATGAGCAGGCTGCCTGTAATGGCAAGGATGATGGTGACGGCTGCAAACGAGATCTCGCTCGGATCCCAGCTGAAGAGGGGATGATAGAACTTCGCAGCCATTGTAAAGATGGGGTGGAAGAGATAGATGGGCAGCGTATTGCGCCCTATATATAATAAGGTGGCCTTGATTCTGTTGGTCACCTTTGCCACTTTTCCTATCTTCGGACTGATGTCCTTGAAGCGTTCTGGGGCATCGAGCAGATGTTGCAGGAACAGCAAAGTGCTGATGCAGCACCAGCAGGAGAAGACGATAGCCAGACTTCCCCAGTCGTACCAGTCATCGTGGTTGAGCAGATAAATCCATAGGAAGATGGCGAAAAATTCGTGGCGGAACAGCTTGCTCCACTCCGTTTTACTCTGTCGGATGACCACGCCGATGAAGTAATAGGCAGCTGCACTTGCCGATAGGGCTGGAGTTTCTGATATCAGGAGCAGCGTAACTGCGAAGACGAAAAGGCTGGCATAGGTATCTCTTTTCGTATAATTCCTGCGTAAATCATTCCAATTCCTTCCGCTGAAGCAGAAATAATAGAGCGTTCCGCAGACAATCATAGTCTGGATAAACCAATAGGGACCGATGGAAGTGATGAAAATCTTCTCGCCTATCTGGGAGAGGGAGAGCTCAGTGATGCCATCTCTCACCGGCATATAATAGGAGAGCACCGAGAATCCAGTCACCATAATGACATAAGGTAGGGCGAGACATTTCAGATAGTTTCCCATCTGCCTGCCGGTCTTCTCGATGTTCACGAGATAGCCCGTGATGATGAGGAAGGTAGGCATCATAAAGGATAGGATGCCTGCCTTGAGATGAGGATATGCGTTGCCGAAGCTCACGATATGAATCAATATCATGAGGACAATGAGGATGGCTCGAATGAAATCGAGATCGGTATTTCTTTTCATCTGATTCCTTTTGATTTATATGTATCTATATCCGTGACTTATCTTTCTGGAAGACTTCTTCCGGGAGTGATTATTCTCTGAAAGATTTATTCCCTGGATGGTTTATTCTCTGAAAGGCTTGTAGTGCCCCTTGTCGGCGAAGACAAGCATCTCCTTGTCGCCACGGCTGTCGCCGAAGGCTTCTATCTCATAGAGAGAGCGGTCGGGAAAAGTTCTGTCTCCGGTATCTGCTGTTAGGGATGCAGAAAGGGCTTCCGTGATTCGGCATACTTTCTCTGCTCCATAGCAGTTGTTGCTCTTGAAGCGTCCCGTCAGCTTGCCGTCTTCTACTTCTATCTGTGTACCAAGCACCTGAACGCCTTTCAGGTTGCGGATATCAAAGAAGGGGCGCACCCAGTTGTCGATGCTGGCACTTACGATGAAGACCTGAGCTCCAGCTACCAATACTTCATGTACCAGAGTGATGCCCTTAGGACGGAGCAGATGCTGGTTTTCTTCTGCAAACCCACGGCAGAGAGCATCAAATTTTTCGATGCGCATGCCTGCAAAGAGGTGGGCGAAGATCTGCTGCTTCGCCTTCCAGTTGGGATACAGGTGCAGTTTCATCAAAACCAGCAGTGGGCTGTACATCAGGAAAACCATCAGAAAGCGGCCTCTGCCTTTGGCATACTTGATGAATTCGAGCAGGGTATCACTCGTTGTCAGTGTTCCGTCGAAATCGAAACAGTATAATTTCTTCTTCATTTCTTCTTCTGTGTTTAAGTTGTTCTCTTAAATAAAGATATCCTCTTAATAAAGATATCTTCTCCTTATTCTATGTAGATAAGGAAGAGGAAGGAGAGTAACCAGGCGAGAACGATAAACTGGGTAATTCGGTCTCGCAGAATAATCTTCGTAGGGTCGCCACTTTTCTGGTCAACCACTGCAATCTGGATGTATCTCAGCAAACCTACCAATACAAATACGCTGGTAAGATAGAGGTATTCGGTATGGAAATTCTCTATTACTTCAGGGCTCACCGTGTACATGATGTAGCAAACCAGGGTAACTGATGCCGTGATGGTGATAGCCTGATTGATGAAGGTGAGGTTGTATCGGCTCGTATTCTTGCGTGGTGCCTCGCCTGTCTTTTCCATTCGCAGCACGTCATCGCGGCGCTTGGCAAAACTCATGAAGAGGGTGATGAGGAAGGTCATCAGCACTATCCATTTACTGAGTATGATGTGCGTAGCGACACCACCCGCCAGCAAGCGGAGCACAAATCCGAATGCCACGATGCACACATCGATGATGGCATACTGCTTGAGCTTGGCGCAATAGCAGAGGTTCATGACCCAATAGAAGGCGATGATTCCCATCGTCTCCCACGAATCGAGCAGACTGCATACTCCCATCGAGAGGATGAGCATCAGAAACATCAAAGCGTAGGCTTGCCTGATGCTTACGGCTCCTGATGCGATAGGGCGGTGACACTTCACCGAGTGGCGGCGGTCTGCCTCCACATCATGGATATCGTTGAAGCAATAGATGCTCGATGCGGCAAAGCTGTAGGCAAAGAAAGCAATCAGACCCGCCAGCAGGGCATCTGTATGAAACAGGGCACCACCAAAGAAGAGGGGCACGAAGATAAACATATTCTTGATCCACTGCTTCGGGCGGATCAGGCGCATCAAGGCAGCGAAGCCCCGGTTATCTTTTATTTCATTCTCGTTCATAAAAACTTCTTTTATTTAATCTAAGATGATTCTTTTTATTTAATAATCTGAGATAATTCCTTGGAAATCCATTCTGCAATCTTACTCAATATCCAGGAGAGTGGCAGGGTGATGACAACGCAGAGGATGAAGGTAGGCCAGTATCCCAAGTGATGAGGCTCGATATAATGGAGCACGAAGTGGATGTGGATGAGATAGCATTCCAGGCTCAATGCTCCTACCAGCATGAAGCTGCGGTTAAACCATCCTGGGGTACGGCGGAAGATGCGGTTCAGAAGCAGGATGCTCGTGATGGTTAGCGGGATGTAGAGCATGCGCTCCAGGAAGAGCGGAAACATGCCGTGCTTCTCCTGTTCCAGGAAGATGCTTGCGAGCAGCGTCATCAGGAACATCAGCCATATCATCCAGATGCTGGCACCATCAAGCGTCTGCTTCTGGCGAACCATCTCACCCATATTGATGCCGATGAAGAAGATAGGTACTCGGCTCCAGAAGATTTCCAGATGGCCTACAGCCTGATGAATCGGTGTGACGTATTGCACCAGGATGCACCACATGATCATCACCACCGGCAGCCATTTGTAGATGGGGTGGCGCTTGATGAGTTCCATATAGGCTGGGGCGAAGTGATAGAGCATCATGGTGGCTGGGATGTACCAGAAGGTAAGCTCGTCGTATCGCCAGAAATTCCAGTTGATGGTAATCTCGCCTATCAGGTTGATCCACGCCTCGAGGTCTCCTCCCTGGAATCGGGGGATGTAGTAGAGACAGGCGATGATGAGCCACGCCGGGTAGATACGCAGGTAACGGCGGATGAAGAAATGCTTGGCAGAAGGATTCTTCATCCAGGAAAACCACAGGCCGATGCCGCTGAGAAATAGAAACATATCTACTCCTACATTGCCCATGCGGCGCAATCCGAAGAAAGCGTTCTCTCTAGGCAGTGCTACATGAAAGAGAATGATGAAGAGCATGGCGGCTCCCATCAATTCACCGCGATATCTACTGATATTCGCCAGTTCTATGTCTTTTATCTTCCACTTCATCTGATATATCTTTTTTGTTTAAACTTTGGTAGGGGGGAACAGGCGATGGAATCGCCTGGAACGGGGGTAGGCTCTCTTGCTCCTGCTTCTGCTCTTGCTTCTGCTCCTGCTTCTGCCTTTGCCCTTCTCTTTCTGAATTGAAAGCTTTTAGCTCTTCGGGTTGGGTATCTTCTTCATCAGCTGTGTAAAGAGCCAGGCGATGCCGATGCTGGCAATGATGTAGAGCAGCAGTCCGGCATAGATGTCTCCATGACGGCTGATAGGGATGAATATCTTGCGGGTGATAGGATGGGTGACGAAGAGGGCGGCTGAGATGACGCCCATCCATTCCAGCACCTTGTAGATGCCCGACAGCCAACTTACCTCCTGTAGCAGATCGGCTACAAGCACACAGAGCAGACAGATGAAGAATGGTACGAAGGTCCATCCTATCATATTGAGACTCAGACTGTAGATCAGCGAGATGCAGAATACGCAGCCGAAGATATTGGTAACAGGCGAATGGAAGGTCATCAGAATCTTCTCGCCATAGCGGGCGTAGAGAATGCCCAGACCGAATGGCAGCATACCGCCCATGAAATTATAGCGGTAGCGGTTCATCGCCTCGCTCTCGGGATTGTCAAAGCCCAGCAGCAGCTGGATGCCGATGCTGAGAAGCATCAATCCTACCGTCCATCCCCAGTGGCGGCGATAGAGCAGCAGTCGATATACGATGTAAAGCTGCAGCATCAGACCGAAAAACCAGTAAGGTCCTGGCCAGATGATGTTGTCGGGGTTGGGCAATACATTGTTAAACATACCCAGCATCGATACGATGCCCAGCACCTCGTAATGGCGTGGACCCGGAGTGATGTAGTCTATCATCGTGAAAGCTATGAAACCCACGAACATCATCTTGAAGAGCTTCAGATAGTGATAGCGGATGAAGCGCAGAGGCTCGCGCCAGCTGATGCTCCAGGATTGCTTCCTGCCCGAAATGTTGTACATCTGAGCCTGCTGGTCGGCAGAAAGATGAGGCTTGGCTTCATACTTCATCACCAGTCCGTATGCACTCAGGAAGAGGAATACGGGCACTCCGTAATGACCGAAGAACGACAGCAGATGGACAGGCAGGTTGATGTCGGGATTCGCCATCACCTGCAGCAGCCAGTCGGCGTTGTGCTGGAAGAACTGATATTCATTCTCCTTGACAATCGGACCTAGCCAATGGCAATAGTTGTGTAGGAAGATGCCGATGATGGCAAGTCCTCTCAATGCATTACATGCACTTCTGGAAAGTATGTTCTGATTCATTTCCTGGCTCCTTTCTTTGTTTGTTTCTTACCTTGTTTCTTATCTTTTTTCTTTTCTTCCTGCTTGACCTGCGTCTTGAGATATTCATCCCTCAGCTTGTCGTAGTCGGCAGAGTTCTTCAGGATGCGGGGGCGCATCTCGTTGTATTTCGGACTCAGGATATTGTTCTCCTCCTTGTAGGTCGAAGTCTCTATGCCGGCAAGATACAGCAGCAGGTGCGGCAGGGCATCCGTCATCATCCGCTTGTCCTTGGCGGCACGTATCTGCCGGTAGATGGCGCGGTGTTTCTGGATGTATTTCTTTGAGCAGTAGATCCAGAAAGGAATCTCAAACTCATAGTGTGCCAGCTTCCAGTCGATGTTGGCGGAGTGGTTGCGGCAGATGAAGCCACGGTTTTCCTCGTAGCACTCCTCGCCATGGTCGGGCACATAGATGATGATGGCATCTTCCTTCTGGAATCGTTTCACGATCTCTGCCACGATGGAGTCGTTGTAGAGGGTGGCGTTGTCGTAATGACTCAATACCTTGCGCTGGGCATCGGTCAGCTCTGGGCGCTTGTCTTCGTAGCTGCTTGCCCAGAACTTAGCCTGGCTCTGGCGATAGCGCAGCTTGTAGTTCACGTGCTGACCCATCAGATGGAAAATGGTGAGATTATGGTCGGTCTTGTATTGTTTCAGACTGTCATCATAATCTTTCAGCAATCCATCGTCCAGTGCATGCAGCTGGGTGTTTCTGTGGTCGAACTGCAGCTTGCTCAGTTCCGGATTGTTCAGGAAGAAGCCGCCGCTGAAGTCATATACCGCCTCCTTAGCCTGAGGCAGGAATTCGTTGGTGATGAAGGTTACGTTGTATCCTGCCTTGCGGAATACCTCCGGGAAGAGCGGATAGTCGCACCATTCTCCCTTGTCGCCTACCACATAGGTAGAGAGCATGTGCTTGAATACGAAGCTGGTGAGGTTCCAGCAGGTCACGACATCTGTAAACTTGGTGAGTTTCTTCGATTTCTCCAGCGCCGATTGGTTTGGGGTGGTTTTCATGAAGTAGCCATATTGCTGTGAATGATGGCGACCGTAGCTTTCGCCGATGATCAGCACGATGTTTGGCGAGCGGAAGCTGCAGCTATCTACCTTCACCTCGTGGGCTGCATGAATCAGTTGGGTAATCTGATGCGCTGCCAGCTGGTTGGCATAGATGCTGAAGTGGAGTCGGTAGATTGGCAGATAGAGTACGGCATGATCTTTCTCTGTAAGGGTGTGCTCCACCTCTCCGATGGTTCTTCCCGACATCAGCTTATGGTAAGCCTCCTTGTTGTGCCAGGAGGTGCAGATGGAAGTGATGAGGATAGCCAGGCAGAGGATGCCGAAGGTGGCTGGCATGGCTGCCGTCATTCGCAGAATCGCCATCAGTCGTTTCTTGAGCGATGCCAATTCGAGTATGGTAACGAGGAAGACGTAGATCTTGATGAGTCGTTTCCGGAAGATGACGATGAGTATCTGCAGGAGCGCCAGGAGCAGAATCCAGCCTACGCTGCTGAAGAGCACTTCGACAGAGATGAGGGCAGAGAGGAAGCTGCTTGCCTCGGAACTGTTGGTCTCTCCCACCAGCATCAGCATAGAAGGATTGAGTGTGGAACCGAAATTAACGAAGCAGTAGGTATCGGCGGCAGCCGTGACATATAATATAATATATAATATGGCACGCAGTCCCCTGCGCACCTTCTTCGGGAAGACGGCGAGGATGGCGCTCACGATATAGAGGTCCAGGAACAGCTCCAGGAACATGTTCTCGTAGAGCGTTCCGTTCTTCGGAATCGTAATGAGTGAACTTACCATGCCCAGGATGTACATGGACACAAAGAAGTTGGCATTGCGCCTGATAGGGGCTGATGCCAGACTAAGACAGTTCTTGATGATTTCTTTCCAACTCATAGCTTTCTATTGATGATGTTTGCTATTTTTAGAGAATTGATGTTTTGGCACTCTTTTAGACTAAGAGCGCCTGATAGTTTTTGATGGCGAGGTTCTCGATGCATTCGGGAACCATACCTTCGATGCTGTTTCCGGTCTTGATGCATTCGCGTATCTCCGTGCTGCTGATGTTGAGCAGCGGGGTTTCTACGATGGTCACGCCGGCAGGCACTTCGCCTATGCAGGAGCCTTGGCGGGGATAGACTACGATAGGGTAGTGGACAAGGATATCGTCGTGATGGTACCACTTGTCGAATGCTGCCCAGTTGTCGCCGCCTATTAATAATGTAAACTCACATTCTGGATAATCCTTGCTGATGGCCTGCAGAGTGTGCCAGGTATAGGAAGGCTTGGGCAGGCGAAACTCATAGTCGCATGCCTTCAGCTGGGGTTCATTCTCCAGAGCCTTTTCTACCATCTCCAGGCGCAGGTGGTCATCGAGCAGGTCGGTAGCAGCTTTTTTGAATGGGTTCATGGGGGAGACCATGAACCACACTTCATCCAGCCCCGCTTTCTCGCAGAGGCTTTTCGCCAATGCGATGTGGCCGGTATGGATGGGATTGAAGCTGCCTCCGAAGATTCCTACCTTTTTCATTTCTATTATTCGCTCAAAAAGTCTTTTACTAGCTGATAAACCTCCTGCTGAGCTTTTTCCAGGTCATCGTTTACGACTACGTGGTCGAACTGAGGAGCGAAGGTCAACTCGTAGCTAGCCTTGGCAAGGCGCTGCTCGATTACCTCAGGGGCATCTGTGTTGCGGCCTACCAGACGGCGGCGCAGTTCCTCTACCGAAGGAGGTTGCACGAAGATGCTCAGTGCACGTTCGCCATAGAACTTCTTGATATTGACGCCACCCTTTACATCTACGTCGAAAATTACCGACTCGCCCTTGGCAAGCTGGTTTTCTATCTGCGACTTCAAGGTGCCGTAGAATCTATCCTGGTAAACTTCCTCATACTCCAGGAACTCATCAGCCTCAATCTTGGACTTGAATTCCTCTGGAGACAGGAAGAAATACTCTACTCCATTCTGCTCTGTGCCGCGAGGGGCACGAGAGGTACAACTGATAGAGAAAGCCAACTTCAACTCTGGGTGCTCTTTCATCAGCCAGTTGACGATGGTACTCTTGCCGCTGCCCGATGGGGCGCTGAAAATCAATAATCCGTTCTTCATTTTCCTTTTCTTTTTTATATATATTCTTTTGCCAGGCGATGGAATCGTCTGGAACGGGGGCTCTTTGGAGGAGCAGTTTCCTTTAGAGAGCATTCAGCACTTGTTCCTTAATCTGTTCCAACTCATCCTTCATCTTCACCACGATGTTCTGCATTTCAGCCTGATTGCTCTTTGAACCGGTGGTGTTGATTTCGCGACCCATTTCCTGGGCGATGAATCCGAGCTTCTTGCCCACACCATGACCTTCCTCATTCATGGTCTCGCGGAAATACTTCAGGTGGTTGGCAAGGCGCTGCTTCTCCTCGCTGATGTCGAGCTTCTCGATGTAGTAGATGAGCTCCTGCTCCAGACGGTTCTTGTCATAATCCACATTCGGAATCTGCTGCAGACCGTTTACGATGTTCTGGCGGATCTTCTCCACTCGTGCCTTCTCGTATAGTTCAATGCTGGCAAGGAGAGCCTGGATATTATCCACTTTCTCGGTGAATTTCTTCTGCAGGGCAGCTCCTTCCTGCTTGCGGAAGTCGCTCAGATGGCCGATAGCCTCGCAAATTGCATTTTTTGCCACTGCCCACTCCTCGTCGGTCAATTCTTCCACATCAGTTTTGGTTGTTACATCAGGAAGACGCAACAAGGTGCTGTACCAATCGGTAGGCTCAGGAATACCTGTTTCAGCAGATATTTTCTTGATCTGCTGATAATAATTCTGAACAAGCGCACTGTTGATGGGTGTAGCATCTGTAGCTGCATCCTTCTCAATCCAGATGGAGAAGTCAATCTTGCCTCTTTCCAGGCTCTTAGCTATATACTGACGAATCTCCATCTCCTTCTCTCTGTAGAGAGGGGCGATACGTGTAGAGAGGTCAAGATTCTTGCTGTTTAATGACTTTATCTCTACATTAATCTTCTTTGTTTTGTAGGCCGCGGTAGCTTTTCCGAAGCCTGTCATTGACTGTATCATATAATCTTTCACGTTAAATTTCTGCAAAAGTACAAAAAAAAGCGAGAAAATGCGTATATTTGCAACTTATTTAAGAATATATTTTTTAATTATGTCGTGTATTTTAAATATTGAGACGAGTACGGACGTGTGCTCAGTGGCAATTAGTGATAGTGGACAGGTGATTTTCAACCAGGAAGATCACACGGGTCCTAACCATGCAGTTAAGTTGGGTGTGTTTGTTGATGAGGCTCTTGATTTCCTCGATTCCCATGGTCTTCCATTAGAGGCTGTGGCTGTAAGTTGTGGTCCTGGCTCCTATACCGGATTGCGTATCGGTGTGAGTATGGCTAAGGGCATCTGCTATGGTCGTGGGGTGAAGCTCATCGCAGTACCAACCCTCGAATTGATGGCTGTGCCAGTATTGCTTGGCGAACATCCTGAACAGGAAGATGCCCTCATCGTACCTATGCTCGACGCACGCCGCATGGAGGTGTATGCCGAAGTGCTCGACCGCTCCCTGAAGGTGGTTCGCCCTATTCAGGCTGATATCGTGGATGCCGAAACCTACAAGGAATATCTGGACGGGCATCATGTATATTTCTTCGGAAACGGTGCAGCCAAGTGTATGGAGACCATCAACCATCCTCATGCGCATCTCGTGGAAGGTATCGAGCCGCTTGCCAAGAATATGGCACCGCTTGCCGAGAAGAGATTCGTAGAGGGCAAGTTTGAGGATGTGGCTTACTTCGTACCATTCTATCTCAAGGATTTCGTGGCAAAGATGCCTAAGAAGCTTATCTAGGAGAGATAGATGGCGGGAGCATCCGCAGATTTGAATAGTGGGGTTATCCTCTGAATAATAAAAGAAACAAGCAAGAAAATATGAATAAAATAGGATTAGACTATAATACAACGCGAGAAAAGCTCGTGCTGCCTGAATACGGACGTGAGATTCAGCAGATGGTGGATTACTGTGTAGAGTTGGAAGACCGCAAGGAGCGCCAGCGCTGTGCCGAGTCTATCATCAAGATCATGGATCGCATGTTTCCGGAAAACAGAGGCTTGGAAAACCATGAGCAGAAACTCTGGGATCATCTCGCCATCATGAGCAATTTCCAACTCGACATCGATTATCCTTTCGATGTAAGCAATGCTGCAAAGATAGCCAAGAAACCCGAAACAGTGGAATATCCTAACCTGCGTATTCCTGTGCGCCATTATGGTGCCATGCTTTTCGAAATCTTCGAGAAGCTGAAGCACATGGAGCCGGGCAAGGAAAGAGATGAACTGGTGAAGCTGACAGCCAACCAGATGCATCGCAACCTGATGCAGTGGAGCCATGGTTCCTGCGATGAGCAGAAGGTGGCTGCCGATCTGGCGAGATTTACCGATGGCAAGATCAAACTCGATCTCAAGCATTTCGTCTTCGAGAAAGTAAAGGAGCCCCCAGCTCGCAGCAATAACAATAATAATAAGAAGAAAAAGTAATCACTTTTTGTAATTTAGATAATCAGATTATAATAATTAGACAAGCTTATGGAGTCTTTCATCATAGAGGGCGGTCATCCGCTCCAAGGTACCATCACCCCGCAGGGAGCCAAGAATGAGGCGCTGCAGGTGATCTGTACCACCATTCTTACCGATGAACCCGTGCGCATTACCAATGTGCCGGACATCCTGGATGTGAACAACCTGATCAAGTTGCTCCAGGAAATCGGTGTGAAGGTAACCCGAAACAGCCGTCATGATTATACCTTCCAGAGTGATGAGCTGAAACTGGATTATCTCGACAGTCTGGAGTTCGTGAAGAAGTGTTCTTCGCTGCGTGGCAGTGTACTGATGTTCGGACCCTTGCTCGGCAGATTCGGCAAGGCTACCATCGCCAAGCCGGGTGGCGATAAGATCGGCCGCCGCCGTCTTGATACCCACTTCCTGGGATTCAAATACCTGGGTGCAACTTTCGTACACGATGAGGAGCGCAATGTATATCAGATACAGGCCAAGAAGCTGAAGGGATGCTATATGCTGCTTGATGAGGCTTCGGTTACCGGTACTGCCAACATCATCATGGCGGCGGTTCTTGCCAAGGGAACCACCACCATCTATAATGCAGCCTGCGAACCATACATCCAGCAGCTCTGTCACCTGCTCAATTCTATGGGTGCCCAGATCAGTGGCATTGCCAGCAATCTGCTCACCATCGTGGGTGTGGATAAGCTGCATGGCGCCGAGCATCGCATCCTGCCTGATATGATCGAGGTGGGTTCCTTCATCGGTATGGCTGCCATGTGTGGAGCCGGCATCCGTATCAAGGATGTGTCGGTGAAGGACCTGGGTATCATTCCTGATGCCTTCCGCCGACTCGGTGTGAAGGTGAAGGTAGAGGGCGATGACCTCTTCATTCCGGAACAGAAGCACTATGTGATTGACTCGTTCATTGATGGCACCATCATGACCCTGGCAGATGCACCATGGCCAGGACTTACGCCAGACCTCCTGTCGGTGCTCCTCGTGGTGGCAACCCAGGCTCGCGGAAGTGTGCTTTTCCATCAGAAGATGTTCGAGAGCCGTCTCTTCTTCGTGGATAAACTGATAGATATGGGTGCGCAGATCATCCTCTGCGATCCTCACCGTGCAGTGGTGGTAGGTCATGATCACAAGCTGAAGCTGCGTGCGGGCAGAATGACGAGTCCGGATATCCGTGCCGGTATTGCCCTGCTGATTGCTGCGATGAGCGCCAACGGCACCAGCCGTATTGCCAATATCGCCCAGATAGACCGTGGCTACGAGGATATCGAGCAGCGCCTGAACCAGTTGGGTGCCAAGATTACCCGTGTCAGCGACTAGGTGTAACAAAATTCAAAGTTCCAAGTAAATTATGATAAGACGTGACGAAGTATATAAGATAGGTAAGTTGGGCAAGCCTCATGGAGTGAAGGGCGAGATAACCTTTGCCATCACCGATGATGTCTTCGACCGTGTGGATGCAGAATATCTTGTTCTTGATATCGATGGCATCCTGGTGCCTTTCTATCTGGAGGAGTATCGCTTCAAGAACGATGAGAATGTGCTCGTGAAGTTCGAGGATATCGATACGCAGGAGCAGGCGCGCAACTATACCGGATGTGAGGTCTTTTTCCCTCGCCACCTCTCGGATAGCGATGGAGAGAACATGACCTGGGCAGAAATCATCGGCTTCCAGCTGGTGGATGCCGTAACCGGAAAGGTGGTGGGAACCCTGGATCGTGTAGATGATTCCACGCTCAATCTCCTTTTCGAGGTAACAACCCCCGAAGGTGATGACCTGCTGATTCCTGCCAGCAATGACTTGATAGAAGAGGTGAGTGCTGAAAGAAAGGAAATCAGAATGGCAATCCCAGAGGGGCTGCTCGATTTGTAAGTTAAGTGAAGAGTTCTATTTGCTTTACCAATCTCAAGCCAAATTTCAAAGCTTAAATTTCAAAGTTCAAATTTCTAAATAAAATGAAACAACAGATATGTATTCTCGGTTCTACGGGAAGTATTGGCACACAGGCGCTGGATGTCATCGAGCAGCACAGCGACCTTTACGAGGTATATTGCCTTACCGCCAATAACAGGGTGAAGGAGCTTGCCGAGCAGGCGCATAAGTTCCATCCTGCTGCTGTAGTGGTTGCCAATGAGGCGCATTATGACGAGTTGAAGAATCTGCTCAGTGATGAACCTGATATCAAGGTCTATGCCGGTGCCCAGGCGCTCTGCGATATCGTGCAGGCAGAGCCTATTGATATGGTGCTTGCATCCATGGTAGGTTTTTCCGGTCTGGAGCCAACCATCCATGCCATCAAGGCTCGCAAGAAGATCTGTCTTGCCAACAAGGAGACCCTGGTGGTGGCTGGTGAGCTGATCTGCAATCTTGCCCAGGAATACCATGTGCCTATCCTTCCTGTGGATAGCGAGCACAGCGCCATCTTCCAGAGTCTGGTGGGCGAGGGTGATAACGAGGTAGAGAAGCTCCTCCTTACCTGCTCTGGCGGTCCTTTCCGCAACTTTACCCACGAGCAGCTGGAGAAGGTTACCGCTGCCGATGCGCTGAAGCATCCTACCTGGGATATGGGCGCCAAGATTACCATTGATTCTGCGTCGCTGATGAACAAGGGTTTCGAGGTGACAGAGGCTAAGTGGCTCTTCGGCGTTCCTGCCGAGAAGATTCAGGTGCTGATTCATCCACAGAGCATCGTACACAGTGCCGTACAGTTTGCCGATGGTGCCGTGAAGGCTCAGTTGGGCGTGCCTGATATGCGTCTGCCTATCCAGTATGCCTTCTCCTTCCCACAGCGCCTGCATCTCAATGGCGACCGTCTCGACCTCTTCAAGGCTCAAGACCTGCAGTTCTTTGAGCCTGATTACAAGAAGTTCAAGTGTTTGCAGCTTGCCTTTGATGCCATCAAGAAGGGTGGCAATATGTCGTGCATCGTGAATGCAGCCAATGAGATTGTGAATGCCGGCTTCCGCAAGGGCGAATGCGGTTTCCTGCAGATGGCGGATATCATCGAGAAGACGATGGCAAAGGCCACTTTCGACAGCAATCCTGATCTCGATGTCTATCTGCAGACTGATGCCGAGGCGCGCCGTATTGCCACAGAGTTGATGAAAGTTAATGGTTAATAGTTAAAAATGAACGCAGAATATAGGACTAATCATCAAGTTCAAAGTTCAAGGTTCACAGTTCAAAGTAAATAAATGGAAGTATTTTTGATCAAAGCGTTGCAGTTGATGCTATCGCTTTCCATCCTGGTGCTGCTCCATGAGGGCGGGCACTTTTTCTTCTCCAAGCTCTTTGGCGTAAGAGTGGAGAAGTTCTATCTGTTCTTCGATCCATGGTTCCACCTCTTCGAGTTCAAGCCAAAGAACTCTGATACCACTTATGGTTTGGGATGGCTGCCATTGGGCGGATATTGCAAGATTTCGGGTATGATAGATGAGAGTTTCGATACCGAGCAGCTCAAGCAGCCTATGCAGCCATACGAGTTCCGAAGCAAACCGGCGTGGCAGCGAATGCTGATCATGATAGGTGGTGTGCTGGTCAACTTTCTGCTGGCGCTCTTTATCTATTCCATGATTCTTTTCCATTGGGGTGACGACTATGTGGCTACCAAGCACATGACCCAGGGAATGAAGTTCAATACAGAGGCCAAGGCTTTGGGCTTCCAGGATCACGATATCCTGGTTGGTACCGACAAGGGCGAGTTCAAGACCTATGATGGCGATATGTATCGCGATCTCTCTACAGCCACCCGTGTGGATATCATTCGTGGCGGTAAGCCGATGAGCTTGAATCTGCCTGGCGATCTCGATATGCTGAGCATGATCAAGGAGAGTCCTCGATTCGTTGAGGTGTATATCCCATTGCAGATAGACAGTGTGATGAAGGATTCGCCTGCCAGCAAACTGGGATTGGTGAAGGGTGACAAGATCCTGACCGTGAACGGCAAGAAAGTGGAGTCTTTCAATGATTTCCAGTTGGAGATGGGCCGTGTGAACGATGTGCTTACCGCCGCTACCTCTCATCAGGACAGCGTGAAGGCACTCACAGCCAGTGTTGAGTATGTGAAGGCTTCTGGTGATACCCTGAAGAACAGCGTATTGCTTCAGGCAGGTGATGAGGGTGTGAAGTTCGGCTTCTACAATCATCCTGTGATGCTCGATTACAAGGTAACCCATATCAGTTATGGCTTCTTCCAGAGTTTCCCAGCTGGTGTGAAGTATGGCTGGAATGTGCTTTCGGGCTATGTAGGCGATATGAAATATGTATTCACCAAGGAGGGCGCCAAGAGTCTGGGCGGTTTCGGAGCCCTGGGTAGCCTCTTCCCTTCTATGTGGGATTGGCACGCCTTCTGGATGATGACAGCATTCCTGAGCATTATTCTGGCATTCATGAATATCCTGCCTATCCCGGCATTGGATGGCGGTCATGTATTCTTCCTCCTCTACGAGGTAATTACGGGTCGTAAGCCTGGCGATAAGTTCATGGAGCGTGCAGAGTACGTGGGATTCGGAATCCTCCTGCTGCTGCTTGTTGTAGCGAATCTGAACGATGTATTGCGATTCTTCGGCTTGATGTAATGGTCGCTGGAGAATATATAATAGATACAAACAAAAAAAGAGATAAGCATCATGAAGTGCTTATCTCTTTTTTTGTTTGTATATTAACTTACTGGTAATTTAAGAGTAGCGGATAATCTGTCCTGGAGACAGCTTCTTATCCTTGCGATAGCCATTGAGGCGGCAAATCTGCTCTACGCTAACGCCACGTTTTTCAGCAATGCTCGTCAAAGTCTCGCCAGCCTTTACCTTGTGGTAAAGCTTCTCGCCAGATGCGCTTGTGGTATATCTGCCCACTTCGCCACCGTTTACCTGCTCTCGGGTATAGCCGCCGTTGCCAATCTTGCCACGGGCTGCATTTGCCTCAGCATACTCGCTCTCGTAAGTATCACGGTTGAAATTGTAGAAGTCACCGGTAACGTCCTGATTGCGGAAGTCGAAGAACAGGGCTGGGTTCAGGGCTACGCCGCAGAGACGAGTCTCGAAGTGGAGGTGAGAACCTGTACTTCTACCGGTATTACCACCCAAGCCGATTACTTCTCCGGCTCTTACCTCCTGGTTCTCTGAAACGAGCTGCTCAGAGAGATGGCCATAGATGGTCTCCAAGCCATTGTTGTGACGGATTACGATGAACTTACCATAACCACCACGGTCGTATCTTACTATGCGAACTTTGCCTGAGAAGGCTGCGTGGATTGAGTCGCCAATATAAACCTTGATGTCCATACCTTTATGTTGGCGGCCAAAGCTAGCACGGTAACCGAAGTTACTTGTGACAACACGACTAGAAGTTGGCATACAGAAGTGACGGAGGTCGATACGGTAGCGCTCAGGCAATGTGGTTGCCTTGTGGGCATACTTGTTGGAGAAATCCTCATACAGTTCTGCAGAAGGGTTTTCTCGATCTTCCATCAGTCGATAATGCGATACTGCGAGAGTATCCAATGATTTCATTCGATGGTCAACTGGAGCTTGTCTGGCTAATAAGTCCTGACCGCAAACGGGTACAGTTGTTAACGCCAACAACGCCACGACCGAAATTTTCTTTATTTGCTTTCTAAAACTCATACTACTTTTAAATTCTATTTTCTTTTTTAGGTCCATTGTGTCAATAAGTGCAGAACGTAATATAGCAAAAAATCCTGCCAAAACCACTAAAGCAAGTGCCTTAAGATGTGATTTTGTTATATAGACGTTGCAAATATAACAAGAATATTCCAAAAAACCAAGGCTGTTAACGCTATCTGCTTGATATTTAACGCTGTCTTTTTGTTTTTAACTTTTATTAGCAACTTCTTTTTCGTATTCTTGACAAATAGGGCTTTACAGGGTATTTTTTCATTTCTTTTCTTCTTCGTGGAAAGATTCTGTATCAAATGGTTGCCGGTTTTGCAGTCTTCTGAGCAGCGCCACGGCGGGTGAATGGCCCATGAAGATGTACTTTTTTACTTCGGGACTTGTGAAGCGCAGGCACTCGTTGTAGGCACGGAAGAGATCATCAAGATTGATGGTGAATTCCTTGCCCGATGCTTCGCGGATACCTATAATCATCTTGGCTGTAACGTGGAGCTTGATGTAACGGATGCCCGTTACGCTTTCTATTTCCCTTAGGGATGTGAGATAGGATCTCATCTCCTCCATAGTGAGGTGGGGACGAGGCTCCCGGATGGCTGGTTTGCGTCTTTTATCCATTTCTTTGCTTTTTTATTTTTGATAAGAGGGGAGTGGGAACAGGCGATGGAATCGCCTGGAACGGGGGCTGGGCTTTCTGCTAGCTGATGGCTGCCCAATTGATATGGGTTTTCTTGAGCTCCCGGAGCCGGTTCCAGAGGAGAGAGTTCTGAGGATGCTCGCATTGCGGATCGGCATCGATGATGGCCTGGGCCTCGGTACGGGCAAGCTGCACCAGCTGGCCGTCTCGGGCTATATTCGCTATTTTCAGGTCGAAGGCCATTCCGCTCTGCTGGGTGCCCTCCAGGTCGCCCGGACCACGGAGCTTCAGGTCGGCTTCGGCTATGCGGAATCCATCGTTGGTATCACACATGATGTCTATTCGCTTGCGGGTTTCTTCTGAAAGCTTGTAGCCGGTTACCAGGATGCAGTAGCTTTGGTCGCAGCCACGTCCCACTCGTCCTCTGAGCTGATGCAGCTGCGAGAGACCGAAGCGTTGGGCATCCAGGATTACCATCACCGAGGCATTCGGCACATTCACGCCTACCTCTATCACGGTGGTGGCAACGAGGATCTGGGTCTCTCCCTTCACAAACTGCTCCATCTCAGCCTCTTTTTCGGCAGATTTCATCCTGCCGTGAATCTTGCTCAGGCGGAACTCCGGAAAAGCCTGCTTCAGCGTCTCATAACCTTCTTCCAGATTCTTCAGGTCTATCTTTTCGTTCTCCTTGATCAGCGGGAAGACGATATAGACCTGTCTGCCCAGATTAATCTGCCGGCGGATGCTCTGATAGAGACTGGTGAGCTGATTATCAAACTTATGCAGTGTCTGAATCGGTTTTCTGCCAGGCGGCAACTCGTCTATTACGCTCACGTCCAGATCGCCATAGATGGTCATCGCCAGCGTGCGGGGGATAGGGGTGGCGGTCATCACCAGCACATGGGGCGGATTCTCGCTCTTCGCCCAGAGCTTGGCTCTCTGCGCCACTCCAAACCGGTGCTGCTCGTCGATTACCGCTACGCCAAGGCGATGGAAAGCCACAGGGTCTTCTATCACGGCATGCGTGCCTATCAGTATCTGGATATCGCCGGTGGCAAGTCCGTCGAGTATCTCCTTCCGTTTCTTGCCCTTGACGATGCCGGTGAGGAGTTCCACCCGGATGTCCATGCCCTGCAGAAAATCGCGGATGGTCTGCAGATGCTGCTCTGCGAGGATTTCGGTAGGTGCCATCAGACAGGCTTGATAGCCGTTGTCCAGCGCGATGAGCATAGTCATCAGGGCTACGAGCGTCTTGCCCGAGCCTACGTCGCCCTGAAGGAGCCGGTTCATCTGCCTGCCGCTGCACATATCTGCCCTGATCTCGTGCATCACCCGTTTCTGGGCACCCGTGAGTTCGAACGGAAGATGATGGGCGTAGAAACCGTTGAAGATGTCTCCGATGCGGTTGAAGATGTAGCCGCGGTATTTGCGTCGCTGGTCGCTTGCGTACCTTAATATATTAAGCTGCACGTAGAACAGCTCCTCGAACTTCAGTCTTACCTGCGCCTTCTGCATTTCCTGGTGGGAATGGGGATAGTGGATCATCCGGAGGGCGGCATCGCGGGATACGAGATGCAGGCGGTTGACGATGAAGTCGGGGAGTGTTTCGGGCAGTGGAGGGAGAATGCTGACCAGGTTGCGGGTTATCCTTTCGATGCTTCGTGAGGTATAACCGCGCTTCTTCATATTTTCTGTCAACCCGTAAAAGGGTTGCATTCCCATCTCTGAAATCTGCAGCTTGCTGGCATCATCTATGTCGGGATGGGCAAACTGGAATCTGCCGTTATAGGCGGACGGCTTACCGAAGACGATGTATTCGGTTCCTACCTTATAGCTCTTGATGATGTACTGGGCGCTGCGGAACCATACCAGATCTACCACGCCATAGCCATCGGAGAAATGCGCCACGAGCATCTTGTTGCGCTTGCCGATATCGACTTCCTCGTAGCTCAGGATCTTTCCCTTAAGCTGTACGAAGGGCATATCTGAGGTTAACTCGCTGATATGAAAGATCTTTGAGCGATCTACGTATTTGTAGGGGTAGTATTCCAGCAAGTCACCATACGAGCGGATGCTGAGCTCTTTGCTCAGAATCTCTTTCGTCTTGGTGCCTACGCTAGGTAGGAATTGGATGTCTTGATCTAGAATACTGCTCATGTTTGTGATGGTTTTGATATGGGGGACAGGCGATGGAATCGCCTGGAACGGGGGCTGGCTTGCTGATAGCGTGCTTGCGCTGGCGGGCGCAGCCGGGCAGGGGGCTGCGGGGCTATTGATTCAGGAGGGCTTCGGCAATCTTGATGTCGAAGGGGGTGGTAATCTTGATGTTCTCACGATTGCCATCTACCATTGCCACCTGGCAGCCGAGGCTCTCTACTACCGATGCATCATCGGTGAACTGCTCCTTGTACTCCTGGTTGAATGCCTGCTTGGCTAGACCGATGTCGAAGGCCTGGGGAGTCTGGACCACACGGTAGTCGCTGCGGAGTACATTCTTTCCGCCTCCGTGCTGGTCGATGTAGCGCAGGGTATCGGTAACGGCATATACCGGAATGGCTGCATACTCCTCGCGTGCCGTTTCGTAGCATTCATCGATTACCTCTGTAGATACGAAAGGGCGCACGCCATCGTGGAAACCTACCACGCCGTCTTCGGTATCAGGAACCAGCGCCAGTCCATTCTTGGATGACTGGAAGCGGGTATCGCCGCCATTGGCAATCTGATGCTTGATGCTGAAATGATGCTCCTGACAGAGCTGGTGCCAGTATTCCTGCTGGCTTTCCGGGAGCACCAGGATGATGTTCAACTCTGGGCTGTACTCGTGGAAGCGCTCGATGGTGCGCATCAGGATAGGCTTGCCTGCTACTGGCAGAAACTGCTTGGGAATCTCGCTTCCCATGCGGAGGCCCTTGCCTCCGGCTACTATGATTACATAATCCATATTTCTTTCTTTTGTTCTTTTACTTGCTTTCCATCAGGTGGGTGTACATCATGCCCTTCTGCAATTCGCCAGTGATGCCATCGCCTGCGAAGTAGCTCAATATCTTGTAGGCGTATGGGAGGGTAGCTGCAGGACCTTCGCCTGTTATCACGTTGCCATCCTCCTGGAAGAGGGTAGCGGTATATTCGGTGCTGTCGCTGAAATACTGCTCGAATCCTGGATAGCAGGTTGCCTTCTTGCCATCCAGGATACCTGTGCTTGCCAGAACCATAGGGGCAGCGCAGATGGCACCGATTCGCTTGCCTGCCTTGTGCTGGGCGATGAGAGCCTGGCGTACACCCTCGTGCTCGTTAAGATGACTGCTGCCAGGCATTCCTCCAGGCAGGAGGAGCATATCGGCATCCTCGAAACTCTGGATGTCCTCAAACTTGAGGTCTGCCTTGATGGTGATGCCGTGGGAAGTCTCTACCCATTCAGTTCCGGTGATGCTTACAGTCTTGATATCCACGCCACCTCTGCGCAGGATGTCAACAGGAGCCAATCCTTCGATTTCTTCGAAGCCGTTGGCAAGAAATTCATATACCTTAGCCATAATTTTATCTTTTTTATTGCGTAATTCAATAATTAATGCTATTTTTGCAACTGCAAATGTAAGAATAATAATTGAAATAACAAAATAATGGCACAACAACATTTGAAATTTGCTATATTTGGCAATGAATATCAGGCCAAGAAGAGTGCTTCCATCATGCAAATCCTCTCTTATCTGGAGAAAAGAGAGGCAGAAGTGTATATCGAAAGTCTCTTCTACGACTTTCTTACCAAGGTGGAGCACCTTGAAGTGCAGGCAGCAGGTGTATTCGAGGATTACAATTTTGATGTAGATTATGTTATTTCGATGGGTGGTGACGGTACCTTCCTCAAGGCGGCGAGCCGTGTGGGAGCCAAGGGAACGCCTATCCTCGGCGTGAATATGGGCCGATTGGGTTTCCTTGCCGATGTGCTGCCTGGCGAGATAGAGCCGGCGCTTGACAGCCTCTATGCCGGCGAATGCAAGATAGAGGAGCATGCCATCATCGAGGTGAAGGCAGAGGGCGGCATTCTGGCGGGCTATCCTTTTGCCCTGAATGACATCGCCGTGCTGAAACGTGATGATGCTTCGATGATATCTATCCGTACGCAGGTGGATGGCGAGTTTCTGGTTACCTATCAGGCGGATGGTCTTATCGTGACCACACCTACGGGTTCTACGGCTTATAATCTCTCTAATGGCGGACCTATCATCATTCCGCAGAGTGGCAGCCTCTGTCTTACTCCTGTGGCACCTCATAGCTTGAACATCCGCCCTATCGTAATCAATGATACGGCAGAGATCGTGCTGGATGTGGAGAGCCGCAGCCATAATTATCTCGTGGCGATTGATGGCAGAAGCGAACGCATGACCGAGCAGACCCGCCTGATTATCCGCAAGGCGCCTCACTCTATCAAGATTGTGAAGCAGCGCAACCAGCGATATTTCTCCACGCTGAGAGAAAAGCTGATGTGGGGAGCTGATCAGAGGCAGAGATAAGGAGGACTTGGACAGGCGATGGAATCGCCTGGAACGGGGCTGGCTGATATAAAATAACGCCTGGTGTAGCTTTTTCAGAATTGCTACGCCAGGCGTTTCTTTTTGATGTTTACCCTGAAAACTAAACCTAGTTTTTAAATAATCTAAACCTTGTTATCAACAATCTTAAACATTATTCAAACCAAAACTATACCCTACAATCTTTAAACCTTATTCAAACTAGAACCTACATCTTTTATCAACAATCTTAAACCTTTTTTAAAATAAATCTAAACCTTTTTGAAACCTATATCTTATATTTTACAAAGTCTTGAACGACTTTATCTGATAACGATCTTCTTGCCCTGATGAATATAGATGCCAGTTTGCTGTGGCTTCTGATTCATCTTCATTCCATCCAGGGTGTACCAGGCATTGTTGGTACTTGTTGTCTTATCGATGACCGGTGCATCGGTGATGCCTGTTGTTGGCATATCGGCAGTTACATCCTTGATCTTATAGTGACCTTCATTATTCTTCTCATTCAGAACCTCCAGATAGGTATTCTTGTTGATATCCGTAAAATCTACGGTCTGTGGAGTTCCTGTTCCTGTACTGAATACGAATGAAACCTTATAGTCCTTGCTCTTGATCTTGTAAGTCTGATAATACCATTTCTTGCCTTCAATCTCCTTGCACTGGGTAACCTTGTCGCCAGGCCATTTATTAGTGGCGGTCAGATTCTCATCTGGTTTCTCGCACCAAGCCCAGAAGTTGAAGCCATCTTTCCATCCTACCTGGTCTGCGTTGGCATATACTGTGATGTCGTATGGTTCGAAGTCAGCTGGCTTTGTAATCTGATAAGTACGGGTAATCACGCTGCTAACAGCACCATCTACCAGCAAACCTACCTTGAGCGTTGTCTCTCCGATAGGGAGTTCGATTTCCTCGCCGCTCTTTGCCTTCTTGCTGCTGGCAGTAGGTTCGGTGCCATCAGTTGTATAAACCAACTGTGCATCGTCTGCGTTGCTTACTGCCACGAGCTTTGCCTTCTGTGCACCCTCGTATTCGCCTGATGCCAGATTTACCCAAGCCACGTTTGCCTTCTTGGACATGAAATAGCGATAGTGATAGCCGTTGAGGATTTCAGCGTATGCGTTAGACACTTCAAACTTGTTGGCGTTAGGGCCCACGATGGCAAGGAGCGAAGTCTTTGTGCCGGTGGTCAAGATACCATTAAATCCATCGCCCTTGTAGGCATTGAAGGTGGTATTGCTGGTATTGGTGATGCCAGCCATCTGACGGGCGTTGATCATCGCCTTGATATCCTGCTTGCAGTCAATCCAGTGCTTGTAGAATACGCATGGGGTACCGCAAGATGCCAGAATGTATGCATTGGCTGCCAGGGTATCCTTGCGGATAGGATCCTGCTGTTCGCTGGCTGAGCGGTATTCTGTATCATGATTCTCTACGAAGGTGATGGCATACTGCTTGTAAGCTGGATCGTTGGCCAGACCATCTGTCTTTACGTTTGACCATTTGCCATTGATGGCATCGCGCACCACGTAGCGGATAGGGAAGTCGAAGGCAGCACTGGTAATCTCTTCGTTCACCTTGGTGGCGTTGAGCCAGTTCTTGATGACAGATACGTTTCCATCCCAATATTCTCCGATAGAATAAGTTGGTTTGATAGCAGTATTGTAGATACCTGTAAACTTGCCGCTGTATCCCTTTACCATATCATAGCGGAATCCGGCATAGCCGAAGTCGTTGAGGAGCATATCGAGATAAGCCTTTACGATGGTCTGCACATTCTCGCTGCTGTGGTCGAGGTCGCGCATGCCGTCCCAGTCTGTTCCGGTATCATTGTTGCTGCTGAGCTTTACGCCCTGCTTATCTGCCTCTTTCTTGGTCTTACCGCCATCATCGTTGGCGCAGATATCGGTAGATTTCATCTCGTAGGTTACTCCCTTGTAGGTTTCTACCGGGAAGTCAAACCAGGTGGATACGTTCTTGCGATGGTTGATTACTACGTCGGCGATGGTTCCGATGCCGTTATTCTTGAAGGTCTTGATGAGAGAGCGGAGTTCGCTTTCACTTCCGAAAGAACTTTCGTAGTTGGAAAACCAGTAGAGGTCGTCGTAACCCATTGACTTGTTGCCGCAGTAGGCGCTCTGTGGAATCCATACGAGGTTGAAGTACTGTCCCAGTTCCGGAGCCTGCGCTTCGAGTTTGGTCCATTTGGATTCGCTGAAGGAATCCCAGTAGAATCCCTGCAGCATCACGCCGCTATAGTTGGCAGGCCAACCTTGTGCGAACATATTGATGGTTGCCAGTAGGGCAACGAGTGTTAAGTAGATTTTCTTCATATTTATTCAGTTAGAGTTGTTGCTTTGATAACTGTTGCAAAGTTACGATGAAAATCGGTGAGTTGTTTCTCCAACTGGTGTAAATTGAGCAAAAGAAATGCGCAAACGTTTGCATCTGTATCTGTGTTAGCAACCGATTAGTAAGCGACCGCTTCTTTGCGAAGTGGCTGGTGAGAGGGGGAATCACATCATAGGTCTTCTATCATCCTGCTGGCATATAGACTACGTTATGTAAAGAATATTCCAGAAAGAGACAGTCAAGGAGAAACTCCCGGAAAATGGGGAAAGAAGAGATTGAAAATTTTCCCTTAAGGATATTTATTTTTTTCCTTAAGGGAAAATGCTTTTTTCCTTAAGGGAAATAAAATCTTCCCTTAAGAGATTTTTTCATCACATTTAACTTGTAAAGCTATTTTTATTACTAATCTTATGTTTTATAAGGTCGTGGACGCAATATTGCTATTCGTTGGCAAAGAAAATGCAAACGAGTGCAAAGAAAGCTTGCTTTCAATTTGCCGAGTGCAGCTTTTCTTCTGCAAAGATACGACTTTTCCTCGTAACTTCCAAGGTTTTTGGGGAAAATGTGGGGATGATGATAATGAAAAAATGAGGGTTTCAACATAAAGTCACCTTCAGAAATAGCTTCTCAAAAATAACAATTAAAATTTCATTCTCCTTTCACAATCATCTGAATATGCTTATAATCAGTTGCTTAAGTGTGAAAGGAGAATTCACTGAAACAACAATAATAATTAGCAGAAAGAACTATTCATATAAGGAGAAGGAAACTTAGTCTAAGGGAGAAGGCAACTATCACAAAAGGAATAGAAAAGGCTTCTTTGTATCGGATGACCCGGGTCATCCATATAGATGACGGGAGTGAGCCATATAGATGACCCGAGTCATCCATATAGACGAACTTAGTCGTCCAGCCGATAACTCACCTCTTTTCTCCTGCCAATATCTATCCCTCATCCTTCTGGTTACTATCCTTTATCCCAGCATTCATAACACAGACACCCACTATTCATTATCAAAGCACCCACTATTCATTATCTAAACACCCACTATTCCCTATTGGAGCAAGGCACATCGCCATATTTAAGCTTAGCCATCAATTACCATCTCAAAATAAAGAGATTTTTCGGCTCAGGGGAGATTGTCCGTGGATAAGACAATCTCCCCTGAGCCTTTTTCTTTCCATTCTTGGTAATCGCTTTTTGAGTTATATACATTAGTTCATTCCTGCAGAATGGCACTTTTCTATATTTTGAGCATTAATAATTTAAACTGTTTTTGTCTAACAAGAAATCTTTCAGCCCGATTGTAAGGATGCCATCTTCATTTCTCTTGGGCTTGATATCATCTTTCACAATGATTATTTTCTTGAAAGAGTCCTTAATTCTCAATAGTGATGCCGATTCCTGCGCCTCTTTTTCTAATGTTGGCATGGCGAAAGCTGACTGAATGTAATATCGCTGACTTCCTTGATTCACCACAAAATCCACCTCCAACTGCTTTCTGAACAACTTGCCACTTTTGTCTGGCTCTCTGACTTCCACCATACCCACATCTACATGATATCCTCTCGTACGCAATTCATTGTATATGATATTCTCCATGATATGTGTCTCTTCTTGCTGGCGAAAGCCTAAGAGAGCGTTTCTGATTCCAAGATCCGAAAAGTAATATTTTGCCAAGGTGTTGATATACTTCTTCCCCTTGATATTATATCTGATGGACTTTTCCACAAGAAACGCATCTTCTAAAAAACCTAGATACTTGTTTATCGTCTGATGATGAATGGCCACATTCTTGACACTCTTGAATGTATTGGCAAGCTTCGTTGGATTGCATGGAGCACCAATGGAAGAGGCGATAATTCGCAGCAATTCATCAAACTCTCCCATGTTTTTTATCTTATGGCGTTCCAACACATCTACGAGATACACACTCTTATACAAGTTATTCAGATAATCTTCTTTTTTCTTATCTGTATCAAGCGTCAAAATAAGAGGAAGCCCTCCGTATGTATAATAATCTTTCCATGCATTGTCTATTGTCCCTTTATATCCTTCACAGTATTCAGAGAATGACAATGGAAATAAATGTATCTCATCACCTCTACCACGGAACTCTGTCACTACATCCGTCGATAGAAAATGCGAGTTGCTGCCTGTAACATATACATCTGCATTTGATATATGCAGCAAGCTATTCAATACATCTGTAAACTCTTCTACCATCTGTACCTCATCAAGCATGATGTAGTAGAGATTTTTGTCTGTTATCTGCTCCTTGATGTATTTCAACAGATTATCAGGATCACGCAGTTCCTTATTGGTACGATCATCGAGGGCAACCTCTATGATATGGTCATCTGAAATCCCTTGCGAATTTAGATACTCATGAAATAACTTGAACAGAAGATATGACTTTCCACATCTTCTGATACCTGTAATAATCTTAATCAAGCCATTCCTTTGGCTTGCGATAAGTTGGTCTAAATATTGTTGTCTTTTAATATCCATAATTATACTATATTATCAAAAAGTGGCAACATTACCACTTTCCGTCACTGCAAAGATACAAAAAATATCTAAGAATGCGCAACTTTATTATCAAAAAGTGGTAAACTTACCGTTTTTCGTCACTAAAAAGGCTCAAACGAAGGTTTTTACCATGATTTACAAGCAAAAAGTGGTAGTTTTACCACTTTTCGTCACTTTCCCATTTTCTAGTTCCCCAAAAATGACATAAATGGTTCAGAAGAGATTGTCTATCCACGGACAATCTCCCCTGAACCGATTTTTCCTTTCACACTTAACTCTCTTATTTTCAATACAATCTACATTCCGTGAGAGGAGATTTATGATTCACCTTAAATATTTTCTGCAAATCTATCCCCCTAAAAATTGGTGGATTCTAAAAAGTAGTACCTTTGCACCCGCTCCTCAACCGCATCGTGGTTTCCACAGAACATATAGTTCTTTCTGCCGATGGCTTACGTTGAAATACTGGAGGATGAAACGAAAATAGGCGGCTCTCGAATGGAGAGTCGCCTATTATTATTATGTGTTTGTTATGATGAAACAGATACTTACTTCTTGATCAGTTCACACTTGGCATAGCCATTAGCCCATGCATAGAGCTTGATGTCGTAAGTACCAGCATCTACAGAGATGTTGCCACCGTCTTGGGTAAGAGCATTTACATCGCCACCCCAGTTGATAGCCCAGTCGTCGTTGGCACGGAACTTGATTTCACCAGAAGCCAATGTGATGTCCTTTGCCTCCCAGTAGCCAAGTGCTTTTGTTTCTGCATTGTAAGGAACGTATGTCATATCTACGTCTGAATCCCAACCATAAGGGGATGCGCTACCAATGATACCAATAGTTGTGATAGGAGTCAGAACATAGCTCTTGCTTTCCAAATCAACATCTACTTTGTAGTAACCGGCTTCTTCTGTCATGGTGATGTTGGCTGCATCAGCAGCAGTATTGAAGTCTGCGCCATAGTTGGTGCCCTTCCACTCTGGCTGAGTACAGAACTTGAAACCATTCTGGTTCAAGTACATGAAACCAGTAAAGTGTACACCATCCTCACCTGCGAGGTAGTCATTTGTTGCCCATCCATTAGCATCACCTGCCATATAGAGTACTGGCTTGCCTACAGTGTAAGTAAGGTTGTTCATATCAAGAGTAACAATCCATGTACCTGCGCCTGGGATTACTGGAGTCTGAAGTTCACCCCATGAATCGCCATCATAGAGAATGTATCCGAATGTGTCTTCTGAACCGTTCTCCTTGCAGCCCAAGGCTCCCTTGTTGATGGAATCCCAGTCTTCACTTACGAAGTTGCTTCCAGCATAGAACTTAAACCAGTTTTTGTCTGCAGTAGTTGTAACCTTCAACTGATAAACTCCATCGCTAATCTTGTTCATCCAGACAGGAGATTTTGCATCCCACTCATTTCCGTTTACCTGACCGAGCATGTAGTAGCCCTTCTCATCGAGTTGAGGTGTTGCTGTTGGAGTAAACTTACCTGTAGTCTCGCCCTTGGTAGTAATGCTTACCGCATCACCAGAAGCGAGATTGATAGAAACTTGTGTCTCCACTTTCAGGTCGCGAGCAACAGAAGCACGAGACTTATTCTGCTCGCAAACGAGTTTCTCCAATTCAGAAGCACTTACTTGAACGCTGTTGCCAACCATTGTTCCATTGACAGCTACTCCGTTCACCTTGAAATCTTGGAGGGTGAAACCAGAGACATTGGCATCTGTAGAATTGACTGTTACGAGATTGATGATACCATCTTCATCAGCCATGCTGCCTTCTGCCTCAGAACCATTGGCAAAGGTTACCCCATACTTGGCAGCAGATGCTTCCTGCTCGTTGGCCTGTGGGTTAGCCCAGTCGTCGTAGTCGCCAGCGCAGCTGGCAAGTGCGAGACTTGCCATTGTTGCTAAGCTATATAATAATGTCTTTTTCATTGTGTTCATGTTTTTAATTATTTAACTTCTGCTGTGTTCTTGTCGAAGTTGACATAGAGCTTCTGTCCTGCTGTGCAAGTTACAGAGTAACCTTCACCAGCCTCAGACCAAGAATTAACAATGTTCATGTTTCTCCAGAAGCAGTTGCCCTTGAAGATAGTGTACTCTGTACGCCACCAGTCGATTCCTGGAATCTTGATATATGTGCGGAGCTCGCCATCACCACCGAAGGCTGGAGATACCCATTCGCCAGTCTGGTCTGCAGGAGCTGTCATAGCCCAAGCGGCAGAAGCGTCGTCCCAATTGCCACCAGCAGCAGCACCGATGATGTAAGCAGCACCAGGATAAACATTCAGTGAGTAGTTGATGTTCTTCTTGTCTGCTGACATTTCACCAACGAAGTGGAGAACGAACCAGCCGCCATGAGCAACCTTCAGGTTTCCGTCGCCATCCTCTGAGAATTCAGCACCAGCATTATCGTTGACAGCAGCCAGACGGCTAAAGCCACGCCAGTCATTCTCGTATGTACCCCACTTGAATGAACCGCCATCAGGAACATAAACCATGGTATAATAGTTGCCTGCCATACCATATACAGGAGCCACTGGCTTCCAGCTGCTCCAAGCCTCTTGGATAGAAGAACCAACTACGAACAGGTTCTCTGGATACTTAGCATCTGGAGCCTTGTAAGTAGCCTTCACTGAAGGCAGGGTTATGATGTTGGAATAACTCTGACCAAGATAAGGGTCGGCTGTGCCATCTATGACAGCACGCAATCTTACATATACAGGCATTGTTTCTGGCACGCTTGTGTCTGGGTTGGCTGCCTGGAACATATCAACGAGTGTAGAGTTCAACTCTGCTGCATCCACAGCCATCTTGGCTGTGGTGTAAGAGGTTGACAATTCTTTATGTGTAGCTGTTGTATCTGTCAGGAACTTCTGATCGAGTGCAACCTGCACATAGTAGCGAACCACGTATGGAATACCTCCATAGTTTGGCTGTGAACAAGACAAGGTCAAGTTGTTGGCACTTGCCAAGTCGTATGTATTGTTTTTTGCGTATGCTGGTGTATTCAATACAAATCCGTCTGCAGCATGATTTAAATCCAATGTAGGATTGCTGTCATTGTCGTCAGAGCATGAAGTGAAGAGCAAAGGCAAAACCATTGCAGGCAACAGCATCAATTTTAAAAATATCTTTTTCATAATTGTATTCTTTAATCAATTATAGTTCTTTATTCCGAAGAATCCCCGATTTACTAAGATTAGTAATTAGGGTTCTGAGTCATGTTAGGATTACCTGCAATGTCGGTAACAGGGATAGGATATACGTTGAACTTAGACTCGATACCGATACCTCCTGCTACACCTCCCTTGAAGTCCCAAAGATACTTGGAACCAGAGAAGAGACCAAAGCGGATCAAATCAGAACGACGGCGACCTTCTACGTAGAACTCACGACACCACTCGTCAATCAAAGTCTGTTCATCGACAGCTCCAGAAATCTCCTTGCGATTAGCACGCTTCTGGATAGTCTGGATATCTGCGAGAGCATCTGTTGTATTTCCCAAACGATAGTTAGCTTCTGCACGTGTCAGGTAAATCTCAGCCAAACGGAACAATGGAATATCTGTATCCATGAATATACCATCGTGGATGTCGGAACCGTCTGCATGGCGATTCTGCCATTTCACGATAGATGCGCCATTTGTGAAACCTGTAATCTGCTTGCCAGGGCTAAGTGTGCGGATGCCGCCACCTACACCCATGTAGAACATGGCACGGTCATCACCAGCTTTGTTGATGACATCTTTTGTTGTTACTTTCAATTCTTCATCCTTAGCGATAACCTGCTCCTCGGTGGCATCCTTCAACGCATCGTTTTCACCTGCCATAGGGATATTGTCCTTAGGGAAGAACTTCTCAACCAAGTCCTTGCGGGCAAAGTTACAGCTCCAGTAGTTGCTGGTGAATGAGTTTGGCATTCCTGAAATTCGCATTGATGCTACGAGGTATGTAGAACCTGAGTATTCCTGAGTCTTCTTGCCATCCTGGCGGATAGGGAAGATAATCTCCTTCATAGCCTGGGTGTTCTGGTCGTTGTCGCCCATGAATACCTGCTCATAGCCTGTGAAACCATTCTTTGCCTCGGTTGACAATGCGTAAGCTCCACTAGAGAGAATCTTATCACAGTAGTCCTTTGCCTTTTTGTAGTCCTTTACCTGGCCATCTGTGTAAACTGCAGAGTTCAGAGCCAGACGAGCATGGAGGGCATAAGCTGCACCACGGTCTGCACGGCCAAAGCCTTTTTCGTCATTGTAAGCACCAACTTCCTTGAGCTGTGGCTCAATGGCGGTCAACTCCTTGTCAATCCAGTCGTAGAGATCCTTACCGGTTTTCTCAACAGGCAGTTCGCTATCAAATGTATCCTTGAAAGGTGCCTTGTGGAAGAGATCAAGGAAATAATAGTAGTTCAAGCAGCGGAGGAAACGAACCTCTGCAATAACATCGTCGCTCATCTTGCCAGTTTGCTCACTGATAAACTGGTTGTGAAGGGTGATGTCGTATGCCAGGCGCTGGTATGCCCAGTTGGCACGTACTGAACTTGAGTTCCATGCAATATTGGTGATGGCAGAGATATCGGTATCAGTCTGCCAAGCCCAGATAACTTCATCTGTACAAAGTTCCTGAAGATTGAAGATGACACGGTAGAAACCGCTTTCACCCTCATCCTGGCTCATATCTCCCTTTCCTGCAGGACCTGCCTGACCTGTCAGACCAAGTGTGGCATATTGTTTAGCTAAAAGACCGTCGGCATCATAACTAGGTGATGACTGAGGATCAATTGAGCTGATATTCAAATCGTCTGCGCAAGAAGCCAATCCCAAGCAGAGGAAACCGGCAACTGCAGTCTTTATTAATATATTTCTCATAATTATAATCCTTTATATATTAGAAGTTGAGGTTCAAACCAATCTGGAAACTCATTGGACGTGGATATGGATTGCTGTCGATACCACTGGTTACCTCTGGGTCGATACCCTTATATTTTGTAATGATGAATGGGTTCTGTGCTGTGAAGTAGATACGTCCGCTGCAAGAATTCTTGATCAATGCAGGGAAGCTGTAGCCCAATGTAATATTGGTGCACTTCAAGTAAGAAGCATTACGTACAAAGTAATCACTCAAGTAGTTCTGGGCAACTGTCAAACCTGTGAAACCGAGCTTAACGGCCTCTGGAGTGGTGTTGCTGAATGAACTGTTAGAGTAAAGACCTGATGGCGAGATGGAAGCTCTGTTGGCCAAGAAGTCATAATATACGTAGTTACCCAAAGATGCACGGAATGCCATGCTGAAGTCCCAGTTCTTATAAAGGAACTTAGTGGTGAGACCCATGATTACATCTGGAGAAGGGTTCTTGTAATAGTAGCGGTCATCGTCGTTAATCTGACCATCAGCATTGCGATCTACGTACAGACCCTCGATAGGTTTGCCATTCTCATCATATACCTGCTGGTAAACGAAGAAAGAGTTGACTGCTTCACCCACCTTGTTCTTCAAGATCTTGGTGTTGTTACCGCGAGAAATCTTGTCGCCTGTCCATACCCAGTCCTGAGCACCGGCATCAAGAGAAGTAATCTCATTGTGATTCCAACCCACATTATAGGTAATATCCCATGTAAAGTCCTTGGTTACGATAGGCTTCACGTCGAATGCCACCTCAACACCATAGTTCTTGAGGGAACCTACGTTCTTCAACAGGTTATCACCGAATGTGGTACCTGCTGGTACGTCAACTGTTGCCAACAAATCGGTTGTCTTGCGATAGTAACCATCAATGTTGAAAGAGAAACGGTTGTTGAGAGCAGCGAAGTCGATACCTGCATTCCATGTTGTGGTCTTTTCCCAAGTCAACTTGTCGTTATACTTGTTAGGACGTACAGTCTGGTGATAGTCGTTACCGAATGGATATTGAGCGTAAGAGTTACCTACTACATAAAGAGGTGCGTAGTAGAAGTCGTCGATACCATTCTGCTGACCGGTCTTACCCCAACCCACACGGAGTTTTAAGTCATCGAGCCATTTTACATCTTTCAGGAAGCCCTCGTTGTTGATCTTCCAGGCAAAGGCTGCTGATGGGAAGTAGCCCCACTTATGACCTTTGGCGAAACGAGAAGAACCATCGGCACGGAATGTAGCGGTAATCAGGTAGCGGTCGAGAAGATTATAGTTCAAACGGCCGAAGTATGATACCAGAGAGTTGTGGTTAGCCCACTCCTGCTCGCTGCGCTTTGATGGGTTGTGCTGCCAATTGTAGTAACCTGTCTCCTCGTTGAGGACTGGGTTGTTTGCCTTCAGATATTCATCTGTACCAAAGCCCTGGTTGTAGCCATGTCTGTGGTAGTGGCTCTGCTCGGCACCTGCCATAACATCGATGTCGTGAACACCAAACTTATGAGCATACTGTGCATAGGCATTACCAATCATATTGTATTTCCAATAGTGAGTCATACCAGCCCAACCGAAATAGTTGTTAGAGTATGAGTACTTGGAAATCTCATCGCTTTGCTGTGTAGAGGTGTACTGAGCACCCAAGCTTGCATGCAGATGCAAATCCTCGAAACCATGAATCTTGTAATCTACCTCGAAGTTGCCGCTGTAGTCACGGGCATGAGCTATAGTTTCTTTCTGATTGAGAAGAGCTACTGGGTTCTGGGCAGCATTAGAGTTGGTCGTATTCTTCCAGTTAGGGTCTGTCATATCATCAGCCTTGTTAATCAAGTTCTGATAGTAACCGCCTGTAACTGCATACTGGTCGCCTTCACCAAAAACAGGTTCTGTTGGATTCATAGACAAAGCTGCACCGATAGCGCCGCCTGCATCTGCATAGCGATCCTTCTCATACATGAACTTACCTGTGAGGTTGAAGTTCAAGTGCTTGTCGAGCAATGATGGAGCCAAGTTGAGGGAAGCGTTGACACGATTCATCCAACTGGTCTTCACGATACCGTTTGAGTTGTTGAAGCCTACACTGGCACGATATGGCATGTTCTTCAAACCGCCCTGTACGCTTACGTTATGGTTGGTTGAAACTGCTGTGCGGAAAATCTCATCCTGCCAGTTGGTATCAGCATTGCCTAATTTGGATGCATCAAGACCATTGACAGAGCCGACAAGTTCCTTGTACTGAGCAGCGTTCAAAACATCATATTTCTTCTGGATAGTAGAAATAGTTACATCACCTGTGTAAGAAACAGAAGGCTTCTGACCATTGCGACCTTTCTTAGTAGTGATGATGATGACACCATTAGAAGCACGGCTACCATAAATAGCGGTAGCAGAAGCATCCTTCAATACGGTGAATGACTCAATATCGCTAGGATTGATCATAGCGAGAATATTACTCATACCTGTAGCTGTCTGGTTATCAATAACCAAACCATCTACTACATAGAGTGGGTCGTTTGATGCATTCAGAGAAGCACCACCACGGATACGAATCTGGGCACCTGCACCAGGAGTACCACCTGCTGTCTGTACATCAACACCGGCAATCTTACCAACCAACATGTCTGATGCGTTGTTGGTGATACCCTTAGAAAGTTCATCTGGCTTGATGGCTGTAACAGAACCGGTCAAGTCATCCTTCTTGGCACGACCATAACCAATGACTACGACTTCGTTCAAAGCCTTAGAGTCATCCGCCAAGGTAATCATCATGTTAGATGTGGCCTTGATAGTCTGTGGAGTCATTCCCAGATAGGTGAAAGTAAGATTAGTACCTGGAGCTGCGTCAATAGAGAAGTTACCATCCATGTCGGTAATACCTACTGCCTTACCGTTCACTGTAATGGTAGCACCCATGATAGGCTCACCGGAAGCATCCTTCACATGTCCCTTAATCGCATTAGTCTGCGCAAAGGAACTCACCGTCAGAAGCAGACCACCTGCGAGGGTCAATGCTCTGAGAGGCAATTTAAATTTTACCTGCTTCATCATTTTGCTTGATTTTTAAGTTTATGTTTATACTATTGTTATTCTTAAAATGAATATTCTGCTTTTAGTCTCTGGCCTGTTTATATAAGAGGTCGAGTTGTCTAATTGTTTATTCTTTCTGGGTGCAAAATTAAAGTCTTTTTCGATACGATGTACTATTTTTCAGTTAATTCCGTTATTTCTTATGCGCAAACGTTTGCATTCCTTTTGCTTGATTTAGGTCAACAAAAAAGGTACAAAATAACGGATATTTGCCTAATTTTGCAGCGTGATTTAAAACAACATGAACGAAAATAACAACATAACAATGAAAGATATAGCTCGCGAACTGGGAGTCAGTGTTGCTACAGTGAGCCGGGCGTTGAAGGACAGTCCTAGAATCAGTGCTGCCCAGAAGGAGCGTATCCAGACTTTTGCGCGTGAACATAATTTCTTTCCAAACATGCTTGGTGAGGCTTTGCGCCATAGCAAGGTACAACCGATGAAGGTCATCGGAGTCATTGTGCCGGAGTTCGTACATTATTATTTTATGTCCGTCCTTTCGGGCATAGAGGAGGAGGCGAGAGCCCGCGGATATCGTGTGATGGTGGCACAGAGTAACGAAAGATACGACAAGGAAGTGGCCATCTGCGAGGACTTCTATAAGAATAAGGTATGCGGTATCATCGTATCACAGGCGAAGGATACCAAGCAGTACGCCCATTTCGAGAAGTTGATGAACAATGGCGTGCCTCTCGTCTTCTACGATAGAATCTGTACGGGCGTGAACTGCTCCCGAGTGGTAGTAGATGACTATATGGGCGCCTTTACCGCCGTTACCCATCTGGTGGATACGGGCTGCAAGAAGATAGCCTTCTACGGTTCGCCGATGAATATGGAAATCTCCAAGAACCGTTATAACGGTTATCATGATGCACTGGTGAAGCACGGATTGACGGAGAACCCCGACTGGGTGAGAATCTGTGACAACCGTGCCCAGGCAGAGGTGGTTACACCAGAGATATTGAGGGAGGAAAATCATCCGGATGCTTTCTTCGCCATCAATGATGATACGGCGATAGGCATTCTCTATACTGCCAAGCGAATGGGCTTCGATGTGCCGAATGACATCAGTATCTGCGGCTTTACCAATGGCGACAGAGCCAAGGCTTGCGATCCGATGCTCACTACGGTAGAACAGCGTGGAGTGGCAGTAGGCGAAGAGGCTGCAAACATTCTCATCGGACTGGTGGAAGGATCCAGCCCTATGCATGACGTTGAGAAACGAGTGGTAAGAACTCGTCTGGTGGTTCGAGGAACTACCAGATAACTTTGAACTTTGAGCTTTGAACTTTATAAATAGCTCTAATAACCTAATGTCCTTTGTGAATTTCAATGTTCAAAATCAAAGTAAGAGTAATCATAAAGTTCAAAATTCAATGTTCAAAATTCAAAGTATAACAATATGACACAAAAACCTGATTTAAGTTTCTGGAAGCTCTGGAACCTGAGCTTCGGATTTTTCGGAGTACAGATTGCCTACGCTCTTCAGAGCGCCAACATCTCCCGAATCTTTGCAACGTTGGGTGCTGATCCACACAACTTGAGTTATTTCTGGATTCTCCCTCCATTGATGGGAATCCTTGTACAGCCTATTGTCGGCACATTGAGTGACAAGACCTGGTGCCGTTTTGGTCGCCGCATCCCTTATCTCTTTGTGGGAGCCACGGTAGCCGTACTCGTGATGTGCCTGCTGCCGAATTCCGGTTCTCTCGGTCTGACGGTAAGTGGTGCGATGCTCTTCGGCTTGATTGCCCTGATGTTCCTCGATACGAGCATCAATATGGCGATGCAGCCTTTCAAGATGCTGGTAGGCGATATGGTAAACGAGAAGCAGAAGGCAAAGGCTTACTCTATCCAGAGTTTCCTCTGCAATGCCGGTTCTGTAGCCGGATATATCTTTCCATTCCTCTTTACCTTCCTGGGTATCAAGAATGTAGCCGAAGAGGGCGTGGTGCCTGATTCCGTCATCTGGTCATTCTATGTAGGTGCCGCCATCCTTATCCTCTGTGTCATCTATACCACGATGAAGGTGAAGGAGTGGAATCCTCAGCAGTATGCTGCCTATAATGGTGTAGCTGGCGAGGTAGAAAAGGAAGAAGAGGGCAAGGCTGACTGGATTACCCTCTTGAAAAACGCACCTTCTACTTTCTGGAAGGTGGGACTGGTTCAGTTCTTCTGTTGGGCTGCTTTCCTTTATCTCTGGAACTATTCTACAGGTGCCATCGCTGAGACCGTATGGAATACCACCGATCCTAAGTCGGCAGAGTTCCAGGCGGCAGGCAACTGGGTAGGCATCCTCTTTGCCGTTCAGGCAGTAGGTAGTGTGCTCTGGGCAGTGGTTCTTCCTCAGTTCAAGAATACCAAGATGGCTTATAGTGTGAGCTTGATTATAGGTGGTGTGGGCTTCGCTCTCATCCCATTCCTGCATGATCAGTATCTGCAGTTTATTCCATTCCTGATGATTGGTGCCGGCTGGGCTGCCATGTTGGCGATGCCTTTCACTTTCGTGACCAATGCTCTGCAGGGTTATGGCCACATGGGCGCTTACCTGGGCTTGTTCAACGGAACCATCTGTATTCCTCAGATTGTGGCTGCCATCTGTGGTGGTACTATTCTGGGTCTGGTTGGTTCTCATCAGAGCGATATGATGATTGTGGCTGGCGTGTTGCTTATCGCCGGAGCATTGTCTGTTGGAATTATCAAAGTAAAAAAATAAGTGTAGCAAAGAAACGTGTGCAACCGATTGCATTCGCTTTTTTCGTATTTATCTTGAAAGAAATGCAAGGTTTTACTTTTTTTTGCTAATTTCGCAACGAAAATAAAATATTAACTAACTTCTAGATGAAGACTTATGACGTTACATTTTAATCTTGAATACAAAACGGTGTTCGGTGAGCAGATTGTCCTGAACATCCAAAGGGAGAAAGCAATACAGAAGCTCCCGATGACGACACTCAATGGAGAGAAGTGGTCGCTCGATTGGAGTGTAGAACAACCAGATACTGAATATACCTATTATTATAGTGTAGAGCGTGATGGCATAGTTTGTAAAACAGAATGGTTACTCTTGAAGCATCGCTTGGATATGACATCCACCCGATGTGAGGACGTTACCCTCTACGACCATTGGAAAGTGATTCCAGAGGATGCTTATCTCTATAGCAGTGCCTTTACTGATTGCATCAACCATCAGGCTGTAGCCCAGATGGAGCCTCAGAATTACAGCAAGGTAGTGCGTTTCATAGTTCGTGCTCCTCAGCTTCGTGATGGCGAAAGCCTGGGTGTGATAGGATCTGACAATATTCTGGGAGCCTGGAACTCTCAGAAGGTGATTCCTATGGTGCAGCATTCTTTCTGTGAGTGGGTTGTGGATATTGATGCCAGTGCCTTGCAGACCAATCATCTGGAACTGAAGTTTGTTGCCATCAATCACAAAAAAGACAGACTCCTCTGGGAGACAGGCATGAACAGAAGTATCGTCCTGCCGGAAATGAAGATGGGTGATATGATTTCCTATGAGCTTGACCAGGCTTTCTTTGCTCACTGGAACCGCAAGCTTGCCGGAACACAGGTGCCGGTATTCTCTCTGCGCAGTGAGAAAAGTGCCGGTGTGGGCGATTTTGGCGATCTCAAGACGATGATTGATCTCGTGGCATCTACCGGTCAGAAGGTTCTTCAGCTTCTGCCAATCAATGATACCACCATCACCCATACCTGGACGGACAGCTATCCATATAGCTGCATCAGCGTCTTTGCTATCCATCCGATGTATGCCGATCTGAATGCCTTACCTGCATTGAAGGACAAGAAGGCTTGCGAAAAGGCAGAGAAGACCCGCCAGGAACTCAATGCCTTGCATCAGATTGATTATGAGAAGGTGAATGATTTCAAGCAGGATTATCTGCAACAGATATTTGCACAGGAAGGTAAAGAGATGATGTCGGGAGCCGATTTCAAGGCTTTCTTTCAGGAAACGCAACAGTGGCTCGTGCCTTACGCACAGTATTCTTACCTGCGTGACAAGAATGGCACTGCCGACTTCTCTCAGTGGCCAGACCATAATGTCTGGGATGAGGCTGAGCGCAAGGATTTGACCAACCCTGAAACCAAGGCGTACCAGAACGTGGAGTTCTTCTACTTCGTGCAGTTTATTCTGAACAAGCAGATGCAGGAGGCACACGAGCATGCCAAGGCTAAGGGTGTCATCCTGAAGGGTGATATTCCTATCGGTGTGCATCGCCACAGCTGCGATGTTTGGATGGAGCCTAAGTACTTCAACCTGAATGGTCAGGCGGGTGCTCCACCGGATGATTTCTCCGTAAACGGACAGAACTGGGGATTCCCTACCTACAACTGGGATGAGATGCTGAAGGACGGCTGCCTCTGGTGGACCCGCCGCTTCCAGAATATGTCGAAGTTCTTTGATGCTTACCGCATCGACCACGTGCTCGGCTTCTTCCGAATTTGGGAAATCCCTGTGCATAGCGTGCATGGCTTGCTCGGACAGTTTGCGCCAGCTCTCGCCATGACCCGTGGTGAGATTCAGAGCTACGGTTTGAACTTCCAGGAGGACCGCTTCACCCGTCCGTTCATTACCGACTGGGTATTGGACCGTATGTTCCATGAACGTGCCGACGAAGTGAAGGAGAAGTATCTCGACCGTCTGGATGAGGAGCGCTATCAGATGAAGCCTGAGGTAGATACCCAGCGCAAGGTAGAGGCTCTCTTCCAGTATGTAACTGATGAGAAGGAAATCTGGTTGCGTGACGGCTTGTATGCCCTGATCAGCGATGTGCTCTTTGTGCGTGACCATAAGGATCCTGAGCTCTTCCACCCACGTATCTCTGCACAGCTCGACTTCATCTACGAGTCGCTCTATGATAACGACAAGGCTGCGTTCAACCGCCTTTACAACGACTACTTCTACCGTCGCAACAACCAGTTCTGGTATGGCGAGGCGATGAAGAAGTTGCCTAAGCTGGTTCAGGCTACCCGTATGCTGGTTTGTGCCGAAGACCTGGGTATGGTGCCTGATTGCGTGCCATGGGTGATGAACGAGTTGAAGATTCTGAGCTTGGAACTCCAGAGCATGCCAAAGGATCCAACGGTTAAGTTTGGTCATCTGAGCCGTAATCCATACCGCTCAGTCTGCACCATCTCCAGCCATGATATGCCAACCTTGCGTATGTGGTGGGACGAGAACATCTCCCGCACCCAGGAGTATTACAACACGATGCTCTATCGTGAGGGACCAGCTCCTCATCCGCTCCCAGGTTGGTTGGCAAGAGACATCATCGCCCGCCACCTGACTTCTCCATCCATGCTCTGCGTATTGAGCGTACAGGATTGGCTCGCCATTGATGAGAAGCTCCGTCTGCCGGATGCTGATGCCGAGCGCATCAACATCCCAGCCAATCCAAAGCACTACTGGCGCTATCGCATGCACCTCAGTCTGGAGGAGTTGGCTGCCAACAAGGAGTTTATGGCTAACATTACAGAGCTTGTGGCACAGGGCGGACGCAATTAAGCGGGTGACTCTTCAAACAAGGAATAAAGGTGTGCAACCGTTTGCACATTGTTATACATCAAAATACCCTTCTATTTTTAGGAGGGTATTTTTGTTTTTCGTATCTTTGCAAGCAATAATGCAAGTGCGTGCAACGGAAGCTGTTTTCCTGATTGCCGGTGCTGCTATATCCTAAAGTCTAAAGAATAAACAAAAGAATAAACAATAGGTAAACAGAATGAAGAAACTGAATTTATTAGTGATGGGTCTCTTGCTCCCGATGTTGGCAGCAGCCCAGACCGTCAAGTCGCCTAACGGCAACGTCTCGGTAACTTTCTCTTTATCCGAAAAGGGACAGCCTACCTACGAGATGAGCTATAAGGGAAAGACTGTGTGCAAGCCATCTCATCTCGGATTGGAGCTGGCTAAGGATAAGCATGCCTCTAAGGGCATGGAAGAAACCAGCCTGATGGATGGTTTCACAGAGACCGGTAGCAAGACATCGACCTTCGATGAGACCTGGAAGCCTGTATGGGGTGAGACTGCTACCATCCGCAACAACTATAACGAGATGGAGGTAAACCTGAATCAGGCATCTTCCAAGCGTAACATCACTATCCGTTTTCGCGTATATGATTATGGTATGGGTTTGCGCTATGAGTTCCCTCAGCAGGAAAGCCTTAATTATTTCGTGATCCAGGAGGAGCATACACAGTTTGCCATGGCAGGCAATCATACAGCCTATTGGATTCCTGGTGATTACGATACCCAGGAGTATGACTACAACATTACTCCGTTAACAGGTATCCGCCCAATTATTGCGAAAAACCGTGAAGCTTACAAGAGCAATTCATCTACCACCGTCTTTTCGGATACCGGCGTTCAGACCTCTCTCCAAATGAAGACCAAGGATGGACTCTATATCAATATCCACGAGGCTGCCTGTCTGGATTATCCAACCATGCACCTCAACCTCGATGAGAAGACATTGACCTTCGAGTCTTGGCTTACTCCTGATGCCGTAGGCAGAAAGGGATTCATCCAGACTCCATTCAATACTCCTTGGCGTACCGTGATGGTAAGCGATGATGCCCGTGATATGCTTTCATGCAAGTTGACGTTGAATCTCAATGAGCCTTGCAAGATCGAGGATACTTCATGGATTCATCCTACCAAGTACTGCGGTGTATGGTGGAATATGATCGTTGGCACCAAGACCTGGAGCTATACCAACGACCTGCCATCTGTTCGTCTCGGTGTAACCGATTACAGCAAGTGCAAGCCTAATGGTACCCATGGTGCAACCAACGAGGAAGTAAAGCGCTATATCGACTTTGCAGCCAAGAACGGTTTGCAGGAGGTGCTGGTAGAAGGCTGGAACGAAGGTTGGGAAGACTGGTTTGGCCATCAGAAGCTCGATGTCTTCGATTTCGTAACTCCATATCCTGACTTCGATATCAAGATGCTCAACGACTATGCTCATTCCAAGGGCGTGAAGCTGATGATGCACCATGAGACCTCTTCTGCTGCTCTCAACTACGAGCGCCACCTGGAGGATGCCTTCAACCTAATGAACAAATATGGCTATGATGCTGTGAAGACCGGTTATGTGGGCGATATCATCCCAAGAGGTGAGTATCACTACAGCCAGTTGATGAACAATCACTATCAGCGTGTGGTTGAAACAGCTGCCAAGCATCATATCATGGTAAATGCCCACGAGGCAACCCGTCCTACTGGTATCTGCCGCACCTGGCCTAACCTGGTGGGTAACGAGAGTGCCCGTGGTACAGAGTACGAGGCATTTGGCGGCAGCAAGCCTTATCACACCGTGATGTTGCCTTTTACCCGTCTGCAGGGTGGTCCGATGGATTATACTCCTGGTATCTTCGAGACCAAGCTTTCAGAGTGGAGCAACAACAAGAGCTATGTTCATACCACACTCTGTGGTCAGCTTTCTATCTATCTCGTCATGTACAGTCCGCTGCAGATGGCGGCCGATCTTCCAGAGCATTATGAGAAGTACGACGATGCCTTCCAGTTCATCCGCGACGTAGCTTGCGACTGGGACGACTCCAAGTACCTGGAGGCAGAGCCAGCTAAGTATATCACCGTAGCCCGCAAGGCTAAGGGCACCGATAACTGGTTTGTTGGTGGCAAGACAGATGCTGCCCGTACATCCGTAGTAAAGCTCGACTTCCTCGATAAGGGCAAGAAGTATGCTTGCGCCATCTATCAGGACGGCAAGAATGCCGATTACGAGAAGAATCCTAAATCTTACCAGATCATCCACAAGACAGTGAAGAAGGGTGATGTCTTGAAGATTAATGAAGCACGTGGTGGTGGTTTCGCCATCTCACTGCTCGCTAAATAATTTTTGGGAATTTGAGAGATGTCAGGGATAAGACCATAACCTCGTGTTATGAGGATGATTTCCTGATTTCTCTTGAATTCCTTTTCCCATTTTAAAACTACAGTTTTATAACTATAGTTTAATGACTAACAAGAACTTAAATAATATGAACATTCAGAAACTAATAATTGCAGCATTGACAGCATCGATATTACCAACTTCATTGAATGCCCAGCAGACATTCAATGAGATGATGTATTCCAAGGAGAAAACCATGTTCGTTCTCAATGCCCCAACAGCAGCCAAGTCTTCTGTTACCATCCGTCTTTATAAGGATGGACAAAAAGGTAAGGCTTACAAGACGCTGAAGATGAAGAAGATGGGCGATGAACGATGGGGAGCTACCGTGAAGGGCGATCTGAAAGGTAAGTTCTATACCTTCGATATCGGTAAGGGCGAAACGCCGGGAACCTTTGCCAAGGCGGTAGGTGTGAATGGAAACCGTGGCGCTATCGTTGATCTCTATGATACTGACCCTGTGGGATGGGACAAGGATGTGCGTCCTGCCATCCAATCGCCAGCCGACCTCGTTATCTACGAGCTTCACGTGCGTGATTTCTCCGTTTCTCCTACATCGGGTTTGAAATATCAGGGCAAGTATCTCGCCCTCACAGAGCCTAAGGCTATCGAATATCTCAAGAACCTCGGCATCAATGCCATCCATTTCCAGCCGGTGTTCGATTACGCATCCGTAGATGAAACCCAGCTCAACAAGCCTCAGTTCAACTGGGGCTACGATCCGAAGAACTATAATGTACCGGAAGGTAGTTATAGTACCGACCCGTATGCTCCGGGAACCCGCATCAAGGAGTTCAAGGAGATGGTGATGGCGCTTCACAAGGCTGGCATCCGAGTGATTTTCGATGCCGTGTATAATCACACCTTCGATATCAATGGCAGCAACTTCCAGCGTACCTATCCTGATTATTACTATCGCAAGACCAAGGAGGGTAAGTATAGCGATGGTTCAGGCTGCGGCAACGAGACAGCTTCTGAAAAGCCTTTGATGCGCCAGTTTATGCTGGAGAGCGTGAAGTACTGGATTGATGAATTCCATATCGATGGCTTCCGCTTCGACCTGATGGGTGTTCACGATATCGAGACCATGCAGGCTATCCGTGAGATGGTTAACCGCATCGATCCTAGTATCTATATCTATGGTGAGGGCTGGAGTGCAGGCAGCTGCGCTTATCCTACCGAGAAACTCGCCATGAAGGCGAATACCCATCAGCTCAATGGCATCGGTGCCTTCAGCGATGATATGCGTGATGCTCTTCGTGGTCCTTTCTCTGATGACCATAAGGGTGCGCTCCTGGCTGGTCTTCCTGGCGAGGAGGAGAGTCTGAAGTTCGGTATCGTGGGTGGCATTGCTCATCCGCAGGTAGATATGACCAAGGTGAACTATGACAAGAAGCCTTGGACCAACAACCCAACCGAGCAGATCAGCTATGTAAGCTGCCACGATGATATGTGCTTGGTAGATAGATTGAAGGCGAGCATCCCATCCCTGACAGACAAGAAAATCTCTGAAGAGATGCGTACTGCCGAATTGCTCCGCATCGACCAGCTTGCCCAGACCTGTGTGTTCACTTCGCAGGGGGTGCCTTTCATCCTTGCCGGTGAGGAGATGCTTCGCGACAAGAAGGGAGTGCATAACAGTTTCAATTCTCCAGACAGCATCAACCAGTTTACCTGGACCAATCTGCAGAAGTATCCACAGGCATTCACCTTCTATAAGAATCTGATTCAGCTCCGCAAGAACCATCCAGCCTTCCGTCTTACTACAGGCGATAAGGTGCGTCAGCATCTGGAGTTTCTGCCTAGTCAGGATGCCAATGGCAACAAGCAGACTTGCCTCGTAGGTTTCCAGCTCAAGAGTCTGGAGGGCATTGATGCCTGGAAGCATATCGTAGTCATCTATAATTTCAACAAGCAGGCAAAGAAGATGCTGATTCCTGAGGGCAATTACACTGTGGCTTGCTGCAATGGTGTCATCAACGAGGAAGGTCTGGGCTTCATCTCTGGCAAGGAAGTTGAGGTTGCCCCTCAGTCTGCCTTGATTCTTTATCAGAAATAGTCTATATATAATAAGGTGAAGAATAGTCTATATATATAATAAGGTGTAAAATATGAAAAAGATAATAGCTTCATTAGTGCTTATGGGTAGCGCAATAAGTATGAATGCGGCAGTCAATGTAAGCCGCATTGAACCTACCGACTGGTATGTGGGCATGAAGGATGCCTCGCTCCAGCTGATGGTGTATGGCAAGGATATCAAGAATGCCGATGTTACGGTAGATTATCCGGGTGTGAAGGTGGATAGCATCGCCCGCCTCGATTCTCCTAACTACCTGCTGGTGTATCTCAATCTAGATGGTGCCAAGGCAGGAGAGATGACGCTCAACTTCAAGCAGGGCAAGCAGTCGAAGAAGGTGAAGTACGTGTTGAAAAACCGCGAGATGGCGGGTGACAAGCGCATCGGTTTCTCTAACGAGGATGTGCTCTACATGCTGATGCCCGACCGCTTTGCCAATGGCAATCTGAAGAACGATGCATTCAAGAACATGCGTGACAAGACCTGCGACCGCACGGCGCCAAGTCTTCGTCATGGTGGCGACCTGGAGGGAATCCGCCAGCATCTGGATTATTTCAACCAGTTGGGCGTAACTGCCCTGTGGTTTACTCCGGTTTTGGAGAACGACAGTCCTAATGATGGCAAGAACAGTACCTATCATGGTTATGCTACCACCAATTATTATCGTGTAGATCCACGCTTCGGTACTAACGAGGAGTACAAGCAGCTTACTGCTGAGGCTCACAAGAAGGGATTGAAGGTGGTGATGGATATGATTTTCAACCATTGCGGTTTCGATCATCCTTGGGTAGCCGATATGCCATCAAAGGATTGGTTCAATGCTCCAGAATGGCTTGCTCCGGAAAATCAGACTCCTGAGCATCAGAAGAAGATAGGTACCGTGGATGGTGCTGCCAAGGTAAACGACAAGTATCTGCAGACCAGTTATAAGTTGACTCCTGTGCTCGATCCATACGCCAGCAAGGTAGATCTTACAGAAACCGTGGATGGATGGTTTGTTCCATCTATGCCAGATTTGAACCAGCGCAATCCGCACGTCATCAAGTATCTGATTCAGAACAGTGAGTGGTGGATAGAGACCGTGGGCATCGACGGCATCCGCATGGATACCTATCCATACGCCGACCGTGATGCGATGGCACACTGGATGAAGGTACTGGGCGAGGAATATCCTCACTTCAATACCGTGGGCGAGACTTGGGTAACCGAGCCTGCCTATACTGCTGCCTGGCAAAAGGATAGCAAGCTCTCTGAAAAGAACAGTTATCTGCCAACCGTGATGGATTTCGCCTTCTTCGACCGCATCAACAGTGCGAAGAACGAGGAGACTGATGACTGGTGGAACGGCATGAACCGCATCTACAACGTGTTCTGTTACGACTATCTCTATCCGAACCCAAAGAGCGTGATGGCATTCGTCGAGAATCACGATACCGACCGCTTCCTGGGTGAAGGCAAGGATACCCTGGCATTGAAGCAGGCGCTGGCACTTCTCCTCACCGTCAACCGCACCCCACAGCTCTATTATGGAACCGAGGTGTTGATGAATGGTACCAAGAGCGTAACCGATGGCAATGTCCGCAAGGACTTCCCTGGAGGTTGGGCAGGTGACAAGCACAATGCCTTTACTGCCGAAGGAAGAACACAGGCTGAAAACCAGATGTTCGACTGGCTCAGCCGATTATTGCATTGGCGTCAGGGCAACGAGGTCATCACCAAAGGCAAGCAGACCCAGTTCTGTCCACAGAAAGGTGTGTATGTCATTGCCCGCCAGTATAAGGGAAAGAACGTGATGACCATCATCAATGGCAAGAAGGAAGCCAACGAACTGAATGTTTCCCGTTATGCTGAGATTATCGGCAAAGCTGAGAAGGCTACAGATGTAACAAATGGCCGCACCGTTCTGATCAACAAGAACGTGAAGCTTCGTCCTCGCCAGACTATGATACTCGAATTCTAGAAAAAACTCAAGAAAGTGCCTAACGGTGTATTTTTACACTGATAGGCGCTTTTTTCTTGTATTTATTCTTTTGTTTCAAATATTCTTCGTACTTTTGCAAGCAGATGGTATAAAAGAAATTAATGACTAGATACATTCTTTCCCTGATAGCAGCATTATTCATAATCTTGAGCAGTTTTGCGCAAGGCAGCCTTCCTAGTCGCTTTAATGTAAGCTATCTCAATATGGCGGCAGGAATGCCTAATAATTTTGCGGATGATATTTTCCAGGATTCATACGGTTTCGTCTGGATCAGTACACATGGCGGTGGACTGGTACGTTATGATGGATTCAATTATATGAACTTCAATCTGGGCTCATCCGGTATCAGTCTGCGAAGCAATAGCTGCCGCAATGTGTATGAAGATCATTTCAAGCGCCTTTGGATAGCTTTCGAGGAAGGTCCGCAGGTGCTCGACCTCAAAACGATGCAGCCCGTCATTCCACCTTGTGAGAATAAAAAAGTAGAAGCTCAGCTCAACAAGGCACTCAAGAATCTTTGCACCCGAATGTATTGTGATGCAAAGGGCAATGTATGGATGGTATCTTTCAATCTCCTAACCCGAATCTCCTTCAATGAGAAGGGGGAGGTGAATCGTGTCTTGTCCATCAGCTACCCTTACAAAGCTCCTGACCTCGGCCTTTGCGATGTGTATCGCAATGGCACGGTGGTGATGTGTAACAATGGAGTAGTGAGTGAATTCTCTGTTCAAAACAACAGATTGGCAGCAAAGAACATCAGTTCTATGTTCTTACCGCTTGATTACCGATATGCGGGAGCCGTCATTTCTTATCATGGAAAAATCTGGTTGGGAACCAACCGTGGCTTGTATAATAGTGCCAAGCAGGAATTTCATGCTTCAGGCACAGTTCATTCACTCCAGCATGAGGTGGTAACGAGTCTTGCCATCACAGAGGATGATAAGCTCCTGGTGGGTACCCTCTGTGGTGTGGATATTATAGATGATAAGACTGGTACGATCGAGCATTGGAATTGTAGCAGTGTGAATCCGTTGAGTAGCAACTTTGTAAACAGCTTGTTGGCTAAGGATGGACAGATCTGGGTAGGTACCGAAACGGGTGGTATCACCAAGTTGGCACCACGCCAGTTGCAACTGGAATTTTTCAAGCACGATGCAGCGAATCCAGCCAGTCTTTCTCCGAATGCGGTGAATGCGATGTATGCAGCCCCGGATGGCACCCTGTGGGTAGGAACCGTAGAGGGCGGACTCAATGCTCTGGCTCCTGGCAGCAGGAACTTTACCCATTATACGATGGCAAATTCCGGTTTGCCCCACAACAGTGTTTCCACGCTTGCTGCCGATAACCGGGGGAATCTGTGGATAGGCACCTGGGGTACGGGCATTGCTGTGATGAATCTCCAGCAGCCGGGCAGGATCATTCCTCTTGTGGTAGATGCCAAGCATCAGCCTTTCCTGAATTTTGCAGGAGTGCTGGTGTATGATCCTATCAATGATGGTATGTGGCTGGGAACCAATGATGGTCTCTTCTTCTACGATTTGAAGCGGCAGCAGTTGATAGAGCCTTTCAGGGGCTGTCTGAATGTGCGCGGTTGCATCGGAAGCCTGATTACCCGAGATGGCAAGCTCCTGATGGGATGTGTGCAGGGTATGGTAGAGATTAACCTCAAGTCGCGTATCCCTGGAAAAGGTGATTTCGCAGTCAAGTATCATCAATATAAGTTAGATGATCCAAAGAGTGGAGTGATAGACAAGATTCTCTCTTTCTGTCTGGCGAAGGATGGCAAGATTTGGCTGGGCAGCAATGGCTACGGCTTGTATTGCTATAATTATAATAAGGAGGGAAAGACATACGTGAAGTCCTTTACCACGAATAATGGATTAGCCAACAATACCGTGAAGGGTATTGTAGAGGATAACCAGGGTATGTTGTGGATAGCCACGGATAATGGACTCTCCATCTTCAATCCGAAGACCGAGACCTTCAGCAATTATTCCCGTAAGGACGGACTGCTCAGTTCGCAGTTCTATTTCAATGGCGCCATTCGTGATGCCAAGGGTAAGATCTATCTGGGTACCGATGAGGGATTGATGGCTGTTACGGGTGTGAACCATGCAGTTCATAACGCAGCAAGGCTGCGCTTTACCGAACTTCTGGTTGATAATCAGCCGGTGTTTGCCGGCAGCGATTATCTGGACGATGATATATCCATTGCCAAAAGGTTGTGCATCCATGAGAGCGACAAGTCGTTTACGATCTTCTTTTCTGCCTTGAATTATGGCAACGATAGTCAGGGTGTATATCTCTATCGCATGAAGGGCTATGAGAACGATTGGGTTCAGCTCCAACCGGGACAACATAGTGTGCGCTATTCTACCTTGCCGGCAGGTAGCTATCAGTTTGAAGTGAAATATATTCCTTCCTTTGATTCCGATAAGGAGCAGGTTATCTCCGTGGATATCAAGGTGACTCCTTATTTCTGGAAGAGTTGGTGGTTTGTCTCCTTGATGGTGATAGCCTTCATCGCCTTCCTGCTCTACATCTATACCAGCAGACTGGAGAAGATGCGCGAACGCGAGGTGGAGGAACTCTATCGTCCGATAGAGGCTGCTCTGAAGGATAGTGATGAACCGGGCAAGTTGCAGAGTCGCATCCAGATGATTCTGGAGAACCAGAAGCGCTATCAGGATAGTCAGAAGAAGTCGATAGAGGCTGACAGGAAACAGGTAGCTGAAAAGGAGCGACCGTTTATGGATATCGTGATGGAGGTGATGGAAAAGAACTACGATAACTCGGAGTTCGGTGTGCAAGAGTTGGCTGATGAAATGCGTATGAACCGCAGTGTGCTCAGTAAGATGCTGAATGCTGAGGCTGGTCAGCCTACCGCCCAGTTTATCCGCAACTATCGTCTTGACATCGCAAAGAAGATGATTACAGAAAATGTGGCAAACCGGAACATCACGGAGATAGCCTATCGTGTGGGCTTCAATGATCCGAAGTATTTTACCCGTTGTTTTACCAAGCAATATGGAGAATCGCCTTCTTCCTATAAGGATTCGCTCGACGAGTAGGTGTGTTTGGAGTATATAATTGTTAAGAAACCAAAATGCAACAAGGAGTCGCTTGATTTAAGTCAAGCGACTCCTTGTTTTGTGTGTGCGGGAACACAACTAGTGGATAAGTGCGTAATAAACGGAAAAATCTACTGTTTATGCCGTTTGTCCACCTATTATTTACGTTTGTCCACCCAATATATGCTCATTAATTGTACTTTTGCCACTGAAAATGAATTTAGAAATTTTAAATAACCTATAGATTAGTAAACAAACAACCTAAAAGCATTAAGTTATGAAGATTAGAAAAACTTTGCTTTCATTTGCTTGTGCTATCATGGTATTAAGTTTCACTGCTTGTGGTGATGACTGGGGCCGACAGGACGATCCTGCTGGCGGACAGATTTACCCATCCAAGACAACAGTGGCAGCTTATGACTTTGAGTATTCAGAAGAGAAACCTGAGTATTCAGACATGATTAGTCACGACGAGTCATGTGAGGTGATCCAGGATGAGAACCTCGCAAGTAATGTATTACACATGAATGGTAAGGGTGGTGCCAAGATTGCCAATCCTTTCAATAGTGTGAAGTTACAGAATGGTGCTGCCATCACTTTCGCAGTAAAGATTGATGCAGCCGTAGCTGAGGACGGAACAGTCGCAGATGTTGACTTGACCCGACCTCTTATCTCATTTGCTTCAGATGAGAAGGATGCTGCTGGTAATGATATCAGTGCTCACTTCTATATCACTGCCAATGGTCAAGTGGTTTACAACAAGCCTACCCAGTTGCAGAGTTTGAACCTGAATGAGAATGATCCTGCTTCTGTGAAGACAGGTATTCTCTCTCCTAATGAATGGCATTTCGTAGCCCTTCAGCTTTCTACTGAAGGTTACCAGCTCTACGTAGATGGTAAGAAGAGTCTTTCCGGTTATCAGACATCGTCAAGTGCTACCTCTTTCCAGTACAAGACCTTGGTTGATTCCATCAACTCTTTACCTTATTTATATATAGGTGGAGACAGCAAGTTGACAGCCGAAGAAACCAATGCCGTTTCCATCGACGATGTTACCTTGATCCGTAACATGATGGAAGAGAAGGATTGGAACAAGACCATTGGAGGTAATGGTGGTGGTGATGCAGCTTTCAAGAATGTAGAGTTTGTGAAGGAGGATGGTACTCCTACTACCGAAATCGGTACTTCTGATTGCTCTGCTGCTTGGTGGACTAGCTTCTCTGACTACTATCGTATTCCTGCAAATGGTTCTATCCACTTGAAGTTTACCAACCATACATCAGGTGCTGGCAACTGGAACAACTGGAACCTCTGTTTGAGTACAGATGATGTACGTAATGGTGGCAATTACTTAGAGTACTTCGTTATCCGAAGCGATTCTTGGGGATGGGGAAATTCCTATGCTTCTGGAAAGTGGGATAATGAAGGCTATCCTACCAACGATGATGAGTGGGCTGTGTTCCGCCAGGATATGGAGGGTGCCAAGGTAGATATGACTATTTCCCGTTCTGGTACAGATATCAAGGTAGTAGCAGTGGCAACCTGTACAAATGGCAAGGTTTACACCGAAAGATTCACTGCTCCTTGCAATGATGCCAATGAGGTTCTCCGTGCCTTCCTGATTGTTGATGGTTCTTATCTTGTCATGGATACCAACGAGTGTCAGGCACAGACTGCTGTAGAAGTTACAACCAGCGAAATCGGAACTTCTGATTGCTCAGCCGCTTGGTGGACACAATTCTCTGATTATTTCCAGATTCCTTCTGGTGCTTCATTGCACCTCGGTTTCACCAACCATACATCAGGTGGTGGTAACTGGAACAACTGGAACCTCTGTGTCAGCACCGATGATGAGCGTGCTGGTGGTAATTATTCAGAGTATTTTGTTATCCGTAGCGATGCATTTGGCTGGGGTGGTTCTTATGCCTCAGGAAAGTGGGATAATGAAGGTTATCCAGCCAATGATGATGAGTGGGCTGAGTTCCGCCAGAATATGGAGGGTGCCAAGGTGAATATGACCATTTCCCGTTCTGGTACAGACATCAAGGTGGTAGCTGTAGAGACCTGTACTAACGGCAAGGTTTACATCGAGAGATTTACTGCTCCTTGTAGTGATGCCAATGAGATGCTCCGTGCCTTCCTGATCGTTGATGGTTCTTATCTTGTGATGGATCCTGCAGCTTGCTATATTGGAAAGCCTTTGTATTAAACGGAGGCCGAACTTCAACAATAACATTAATAGAATAAACAATGAACAATAACATATTGCATAAGTTTTTCTTGACCCTGACACTGGTGCTCCTTACTTTAGGAGCATCAGCACAGGTTACCGTATCTGGTAATGTGTCAGATGAATCGGGTGAGCCTATCATCGGTGCTACTGTTATGGAAGCATTGACAACCAATGGTGTTGTTACTGATTTCGACGGTAACTTCAAGATTCAGGTGAAGAACGAGAACGCTACTTTGAAAATCTCTTATATCGGTATGGTTGCTCAGAACATCCGTGTAGGCAATCAGCGTAATATCAAGGTGGTTCTCAAGGACGAAAGTCAGAAAATCAATGAGGTCGTAGTCGTTGGTTACGGTCATCAGAAGAAGGAGAGTGTCGTAGGTGCTATCTCTCAGGTTAGTTCAGACGACCTCTTGAATACCCCTACAGCCAACGTTACACAGGCTATTGCCGGTAAGATTCCTGGTGTCGTTACCACTCAGGTATCTGGTGCTCCTGGTGCCGATGATGCTACTATCAACATCCGTGGCCGTGCAACCTTCGCTGGCGACGGTGCTCCATTGGTCATGGTAGATGGTGTAGAGCGTGCTTTCTCTCAGGTGGCTCCTGATGATATCGAGAGTATCTCTGTATTGAAGGATGCTTCTGCTACAGCCGTTTATGGTGTGCGTGGTGCGAATGGTGTCATCCTCGTTACTACCAAGCGTGGTAAGGATATGAAGCCAGAGGTTAGCTTGACCAGCAATTTCATGTGGGGTACCCCAACCCGTAAGCCTCACTATCTGAATTCTTACGACTCAGTTACTCTTCTGGAGGAGGCTCTGAAGAATGATGGTCTTCCATCACAGTATTCAGCTTCTGATATCGAGATGTACCGCAAGAGCTGCGCCGGCGAGTTGACTGGTGCTGATGCGCTTCTCTATCCTAATGTAGATTGGTATGATGAGGTGCTCAACAACTGGGCTCCTTCTCAGCGCTACAATATAAGTGTACGTGGTGGTACGAAACGTATGCGCTACTATGTATCTGGTGAAATCTACAATCAGGGCTCTCTGATCAAGAACCTCAGCCAGGATGCCTACGGTAACTCTTCAAGCCCAGGCTACAACCGTTACGCTTTCCGTGCCAACATGGACTTTTTCCTCTCTAAGGATTTGACATTCAGCGTAAACTTCGGTACCCGTTTCGAGAACCGTCATGGTTCTAACACCAACGAGAGTTCTACCAACTATGATATCTTCGCACGTATCAACCATACTCCAGGTTGGATCTTCCCTGTATCTTATGAGGTACAGAATGGTGAGACAACCAAGACTCTCTATGGTGGTACTGCCGTATATCAGGACAATGTGGTAGCTGCTCTTTCAAAGGGTGGATACTATCGTGGAACCAATACCATCAATGAGACCAACTTCATCGCAGACTACAAGATGGACTGGTTGACTCCTGGTCTTTCTGCCCGTGGTATGGTTTCATTCGACTACGATTCTTATTATAAGAAGACATTTGGTGCAGCATTCGCAACTTATGAGTTGAACGACCGCAATAACTTTACTAGTGCTGATGCTTATACCAAGTATAATGTAGATGGCGACCTAGCTTACTCTAAGGCTTCTTCTACTACATACAAACTCTATATGGAGGGTCAGATCAACTACGCCCGCAAGTTTGGCAAGAACGATGTAACCGGTATGGTACTTTACAACCAGAACGACTATCGTTACAACTCAGATCTGGCTAAGCGCTATCAGGGTATCGTTGGTCGTGTAACATACGGTTATGATGACAAGTATCTCGCTGAGGTGAACGTTGGTTACAATGGTTCAGAGAACTTCCTCAAGGGTAAGCGTTTCGGTTTCTTCCCAGCATTCTCACTCGGTTGGCGTGTAACTCAGGAAGAGTTTATGAAGCCTACAGAGAACTGGTTGAACAACTTGAAGATCCGTGCATCTTATGGTGAGGTTGGTAACGATGTATATACTGTAGGTGGTGTGGCTCAGCGCTTCCTCTATGAGGAGAAGTGGAACCAGATTTCCAACGACTACTACTTCGGTAACAAGGGACAGACTGGTATCTTCGAGAGCCAGTATCCTAACTACGGTGTAACTTGGGAACGTGCGAAGAAGTTCAATGCAGGTATCGAGTTCGGTTTGTTCAACGGAATGTTGACCGGTAACTTCGACTACTTCGTAGAGAATCGTAACGACATCCTGACAGAGTACCTGAGCCGTCCACAGTGGGTAGGTGTAACCATGGCAGCCGGAAACCTCGGTAAGACCCAGAACAAGGGTTACGAGTTGGAGCTCCATCACTTCAACCACATCGGCAAGGACTTCACCTATAATATCGGTGCAACCTTCTCTCATGCAGCCAATAAGATCAAGGATATGAACGAGCCAGCTTTCAAGACAGCTTATCGCAAGCGTGAGGGTCACCCTATCAACCAGTACTTCGGTTTGGTTTGCGAGGGCTTCGTAACTCAAGCAGACTTGGATGATCCTAACTTCCCAGTTTCAACATACGGAAATGTGAAGGTTGGTGATTTGAAATATAAGGATATCAATAAGGACGGCTTCATCGATGACCGTGATGAGACCTTCATCGGTTACAGCGATATTCCAGAGAATACTTACGCTTTGACATTGGGTGCCAACTACAAGGGAATCGGTTTTGAGGTCATGTTCCAGGGTGTTGATCACGTATCCCGTTATTATGACAGCGATGCGATGTTCGCCTTCCAGAACAATGGTAAGGTGAAGGATATCCATCTCAACCGTTGGGATCCTGCCAAGAGTGAGTCAGAGAATCTGGCTACTGCTACCTATCCATTGCTCCATTACGGTAGCAACGGTGATCACAACCAGCGCCAGAATTCATTCTTCTTGAAGAATGGTTCATTCGTCCGTCTGAAGAACATTGAATTGAGCTATACCTTCCCTAAGGAGTTGATCAAGCATGTTGGTATGAGCAATGTCCGCTTCTACATCAATGCTAACAATCTCTTTACATGGGATCATCTCGATGACTTGGTTGATCCAGAGAGCAACGGTTCCAACCGTTATCCACTCTTGAAGACCGTCAATGTAGGTTTCAATGTTGTATTCTAATTCAAGAACATTCAAAACGATTCTAAAATGAAGAAATATAGTATATTTGCTTTGGCACTCGCAATGGGAGCTATGACGCTCACCTCCTGCGAGGATGCCTTCGGCAATTTCCTCGACAAGCAGCCAAGCAATGAGTTGACAAAAGCTGAGGTGTTGGGTAGCTTCACTCTCTTGGAGCAGAACCACAACGATACTTACAACTTCCTGCTTCATGGTGCCAACCGTATTAACAATTCCTGGTTGGATGCTGCTACCGATCTGGCTGAGTCAAGTATCGGAACTTCCGGTACCCGTACCAGCTTCAATATTGGTAATTATTATGGTGGCGGTGGTGCCGCAGAGTTGACCAGTGTATGGGAGAGCCGCTATCGCGGCATCCGCAAGTGTAACATCACCATCAATACCCTGGAAGCAGAGAATGCCGACAAGCTCCGTCCTGCCGACCTTTCCGTAGAACTCTTCCAGACCCGCAAGGCCAACTTCATAGCTGAGGCTCGTTTCCTCCGTGCCTATTTCTATTGGGAGTTGTTCCTCCGCTATGGTCCGGTGCCAATGGTTACCACAGAGCTTGATCCTAACGGCGACCTGATGACCGGTTACACCGAGCGTCCTGACCTGAAGACATTCATGGATTTCCTCTTCAAGGAGGTGAAGGAGTGTGAGGCTGGTCTGAAGACTTACGCTGAAACATCTGATGAGACTTATGCCGGAGAGGTGAACCAGCCTACAGCCCGTGCTCTCTATGTTCGCATGATGCTCTATATGGCAAGTCCGCGTTTCTCTGCCCAAAGCGGTATCACCTGGCAGCAGGCTGCTGATGCAGCTAAGGACTTCCTCGCTGACTATGGTGACAACTATCGATTGGAGACCCGTACCAACGGAGGTGTGGCAGCCTACAACAACGCATGGTTGCTCAACTCTTATGCAGACAAGAATCCAGAGGTTATCTTCTTCCGCAACGATGTAGCCATCGGCTGGAGCGGTATCTCTACAGATACTCCTGTTGGTGAAGGTGGTCAGGGTGGTCTTTGCCCAAGCCAAAACCTTGTAGATATGTATGATATGGAAGACGGTTCTGCTCCATTTACCCAGTATGATGCGACCGGTGCTCCTGTTTATGTCAACGGTAAGCCTAGTGTGAATGCAGAGAGTGGCTATACAGACCAGAACATGTGGAAGAACCGTGACCCACGTTTTGCTGCTTCAGTTCTCTATCAGGGTTCAGAGTGGAATGGTCGTTCCATCAACGTCATCTATGGTCAGAGCGATAATCCTATCGGTAACCAGAACGTAACTCCTACAGGTTACTATGTACGCAAGTACATTCCTGAGACCATCCTGAGCAGCAACCACAGCGGTACAGCCAAGCGTCTTTGGAGAATCTTCACCTATAGCGAAATCCTCCTGAGCTATGCTGAGGCACTGAATGAGGCAGACTATGCCGGCAACAAGGCACTGGTTTGCAATCTGCTCGACCAGATCCGTCATCGTGGCGGGATCATCGGCAATGTAGCAAATCGTGCAGACTTGAATTCCCAGACCGCCATGCGCAACTTCATCCACAAGGAACGCACCATCGAACTTGCTTTCGAGGAGCACCGCTGGTGGGATGTACGTCGCTGGAATGTGGCAGGCGAAGCTCTCGGTCGTGATATCTACGGTATCGATGTAGCAGCCGATGGCACCATTACCCGTAAGGTAGCCCAGCAACGCAAGTGGCAAGACAAGTTCTACCTCTATCCAATCCCAGAAGCTGAGGTTTGGAAGATTGGTCAGGACTTCCAGAACGAAGGTTGGAAAGAATAACTCTTTTAACGATAGAATGATATGAATAATATTCAGAACATATATAATAAGGTATCATCATCAAGCAAGGTCTTGATGTTGAGTGCACTTCTCTGTGCTTCAAGCTCTGTTTTGGCTCAGGAGCAGGTGCTCAAAGGCCGAATTGTCAACAGCCAGGGTGACCCAATCCCTGGAGCTGTTGTCAACGTGGCAGAGGAAAGCCGTATCGCCTTGACCGACAAGGATGGCTATTTTACCTTGAAGAAGGTAACTCCTAGCGATGAAATCTGTGTAGCCAGTCTGGGTTACAAGAATGCCCAGGAGAAGGTAACTACATTTGATGGCACCTACGTCATCAAGATGGAGGATGCTGTTGATGAGTATGAGCACATGGCACCAGTTCCTTTCGCACAGCAGAAAAAGAAAATCTTGACAGATTCCCGCTCTGTTGTATCTGGCGAGGAGTTGCAGAAGCATCCTGTTACCATACTTCAGAATGCCTTCACCTCTACACTGAATGGTGTGCAGACCTACGAGTGGTCGTCTGAGCCAGGATGGTCGGAGAGCTTCCTCTTCATTCGTGGTATCCGTACCACTAACCAGAGTGCCCGTTCTCCATTGATCATCGTGGATAACGTAGAGCGTGACCTCTCCTTCCTCGATGCATTCCCTATCGAGAGCATTACCGTATTGAAGGATGCTGCAGCCTCTGCTATCTATGGTATGCGCGGTGCCAACGGTGTGATTATGGTAACCACCAAGCGTGGTACTGCCGGAAAGACTAAAATCGACTTCACGCAGGAGGTTGGTTTCCAGACTCTCGCCAACAAGATGGAGGTTCAGAACTCTTATAATATGGCGATGACCCGTAACCAGGTGCGCTACCTGAGCGGTATGGATCCAATGTACACCCAGGAGCAGCTCGACAACTATAAGTTCGTATGCGATGGCGGTCAGTTCGCTGATGATGATATCCGCAAGTATCAGTACTTCAATACATCTTGGGCAGACCAGCTCTATCGTTCTTCAGCTCCTCAGTACCGCACCAACTTGCAGTTGAGTGGTGGTAATCAGCGTGCCCGCTACTACGTAAGCTTCTCTTACCTGCGTCAGGAGGGTATGTGGAATACCGAGGGTACAGAGATGAACGATGGCTACAGCACACAGCACGTGCTGAACCGCTGGAACCTCCGTTCCAACATCGATATCGATGTTTCCAAGTATCTGAATGTATCTGTGGATCTGGGTGGACGTATCGACAACATCTCTCAGCCTACTGAGGGTGTGTTCAACCTCGTAACCTTCGGTGTCATCGAGGCAAACCCAATGGCTCCTACCCATAACCCTGATGGCAGCATCTACTCTTCATCTACCGCCAACAACCCAGTACGCTACCTGGGTGGTTCCGGACTGGAGAAGAACCGTCGCCGTAACTTGTATTCTACCATCAATGCCAAGTATGATCTGAGTCCTGTACTGAAGGGCCTGGGCTTGTTCGGTACCATCAGTTTTGATGCTTACGAGACATTCGAGTCAACCCAGACTGCCAATATGGACTCTTGGAATTATGACTACGATAACTTGAAGGTTACTGATGTCAGTCAGTTTACTTATACCAAGTACACTACCAAGTCAGCTTTGAGTAATCCTACAGCCAATCAGCGTGAGTATTACTACAATCTGAATATGTATGGTGGCGTAAGCTACAAGAACAGCTTCGGCAAGCACAATGTAGATGCACGTGCCTTTGCTCGCTACTATCGCAACGAGATTACTGGTAGCGAGTCTGCCAATCGTTATCTGGCTTACAATTTCGCCGGAACTTACGATTATGCCAACAAATATATCGCTTCCGTGAATTTCTCACGTATGGGTTGCGACAACTTCTCACCAGACGATCGCTGGGGAACCTTCTGGGGTGCATCTGCCGGATGGGTACTCTCTGAGGAGTCTTGGATGAAGAAGCTTGGATTCGTAGATTTCCTGAAGCTCCGTGCTTCTTATGGTGAAGCAGGTCAGTCTAGTACAGGTTCCGGTCGTTATCCATATCAGAGTATCTACGGTACGGCTACAGGTTATGGATTCGGTTACAATGCCACCAACATCCCTGGTTATGCAGAGAGCAAGGCTGGTAACCTGAACAACAAGTGGGAAATCTCCAAGATGGTGAACGTAGGTCTCGACTGGAGTCTCTGGAACAAGAAACTCTATGGTAACTTCGATATCTTCAAGGAGTGGCGTTCCAATATCCTCGTATCCCGTTCTACCATTCCTGAGACCGTTCTCGGTGTGCCTGTGGCACAGGATTCATACGGTAAGGTAGAGAGCCGCGGTTTCGAACTTGTTCTCGGTCATCGCGGTAACATTGGCAAGGACTTCAAGTATTTCGTTGAGGGTCAGCTTACCTTCAATACCAATAAGATTACCGACATCGATGAAACTGCACCGGATGTAGAGTGGCAGCGCAAGGCAGGTCATAGAATCTATGACAATACTTCGGTAGCCGAACTCTATGAGCAGGCTCAGACTGGTACCAACCGTGTGGGTGGATGGAACATCTATAAGTTCGACCAGTGGGCTTCAGATCCTAACCTGATTGCAACATCAGCAGAGGATGCCAAGGCTCATCCAGAGAAGTATCCATACAACAGCTTCTCCAACGGAGCACAGCAGTTGGGTACCGCCGTGTTCCAGGATATCAATGGTGACCGTGTGATTGACTCAAAGGACATGGTTCCAGATTCATACACCATCATTCCTGAGATGATTCCTACCTTCAACCTCGGTTTCGAGTACAAGGGCTTCGATGCCCGCATTATCATGAATGCTTATCTCCGTCGCTCTGTATTCCTTTCACCAGCTATCAGCTACAGTGGATGGAGTAACATGGGTACGCACGAGGTTACCAAGGCTTGGGGTTACTTCACCGATGATCCATCTGATCCTCGCAACGTAAATGCTACTTATCCACGTCCTGTATATAATGGATTTGATGCAGTAGATTCCGATCGTGCCACAGGTTCTTACCAGAACAATATCTGGGTACGCAATGGTAATTTCTGGTCTATCCGAAATATCGAGGTGGGATACTCTCTGCCATCTAAGTTGATTTCTAAGTTGTGGATGACTAAGTGTCGTGTATATTTCAGCGCTTACAACATTGCCACCTTCAGCAGTCTGCCTGATGATGTAGATCCAGAGAAGCCATTGAGCTACTGCTGGTGGTATCCAAAGACAAAGTCATTTACATTTGGTATTAACATTGGTTTCTAATCAGTTTTATCAAAAAGAATTATGAAAAAGCTTTTATTAGTAAATATATCGTTGGCGATGTTGGCTGTAGGAGGTATGACCTCCTGCAGCGACATCCTCGACAAGGAAGTTGACTTGACTTATACCGAGGACAACATCTATGGTAATTACGACCGTACCCGTGGTGTCTTGGCAAATGCCTATACCTATCTGCCTGATGCCTTCAGCGGTTATACCGATGGTCAGTTCCGAGCAGCATCACGTGACTGTATGACCGATAATGCCCTCTCTTACTGGAATGTGCATTATTATCACAGTGTATTGAATGATTCATACGATGCCAAGAACCACTGGTTCGCCAATAGTTACTGGACCAACGACCTGAAGGGTATTCGTGTCTGCAACGACTTTCTGTCAAAGGTTCGTGAGGATGTGATTGGCAATGCCCAGAAGAGTGGTGACGACAACAAGCTCTGCGACCGCTACAAGGCTGAGGCGCGTTTCATCCGTGCCATCCTCCATTTCGATCTGATCGGTTATTTTGGCGCAGTGCCTATCGAGGATCATGTATTGGATAATTCAGAGGCAGCTTCCATCACCCGTACTCCTTCTGCTGAGGCTTTGAAGTGGGTGGCTGATGAGTGTGACGCCATCATCCAGAGCGGTGCGCTCCCATTCCGTTACAGCAATGAGAATGAGAATTGGGGACGTATCAATGGTGCGGCTGTCTATGCCTTGAAGTCTAGAGCCTTGCTCTATCGTGCTTCTGCACTCAACAATCCAACCAATGAAGCATCCTGGTGGCAGGAGGCTGCTGATGCAGCCCTCGCTTTCATCAATGCCAATAAGAGTTCTGCCAACCCTTATCGTCTGTACACTACAAGCGATAACAACCCTAACAAGAACTATTATGAGTGCTTCACCAGTACCCCTCACCTGAATCCTGAGTACATCCTCAGCCGCAGTGAGTGGAATACCCGTGAGATTGAGATGTTCAACACTCCTTGCGGTTTCTCTGGTAATGTGAACTCTACCGGTCGTGTAAACCCTACACAGAACCTGGTTGATTCTTACGAGACCATCAATGGTCTTCCTATCGATCAGGATCCTTCTTACAACGACCAGGATCCATACAAGAACCGTGACCCACGTCTGGAGCAGACCATCTTCCACCAGGGAAGTATCTGGGGTGACAAGAGTCAGGACGAGGAGCGTGCCGTGGATGTATCTGTAGGTGGCAAAGACTACCAGGATCTTCATGGTGGTACCACTACCGGTTACTACTCTAAGAAGTTCGTTCACAATATGAGCTTCAAGAACCCTACCACATACGTTACCGCTTGTCCTATCTTCCGCTATGCGGAGATTCTGCTTAATGCAGCAGAGGCATTGAACGAGGTAAAGGGTCCTGAAGCTGCCTATGACTATGTAAACCAGGTTCGTGCCCGTGTGGGTATGCCTGCTTACAAGGGTATGACCAAGGAGCAGCTTCGTGAGCGTATCCGCAACGAGCGCCGCATAGAGTTGGCTTTCGAGGATCATCGTTTCTTCGATGAGCGCCGCTGGAAGCTCTTCGACGGTAAGACATCAGCTTCTGAGAAGAATGAGCCTCGCTACAAGCAGGTGTATAATATCTATAGTGTAGTTGTAACTCCAGACGAGAGTCAGGTATATACTTATCGCAACGATAATACCCATCCTACCCGTGCGTTCTCTACTCCTAAGAATTATTACTTCCCAGTGCCTGACGATACTTACAAGAAGAACCCTAACCTGGGTCAGAATGCGGGCTGGGAACTCTCTGATGCTCCTAAGAAGGACGAGACTACTGAAGGGGGTGAGACAGAAGAAACAACAACAGACAAGTAATCTTTGTCAATAGAAACTATAATAACTATTAGAGGATAGGTCTATGGCGAAAAACACCATAGGCCTTCCTTGCTTTTTATTTCAACAGTAAAACATAAATTAAAGGAGGCTGTATAATGAAGAAGATTCTACTTTCTATTATAGGAATGATGGCGATGAGCGGAGCCATGGCGCAGAGTCGCATCAGCGTGCACGACCCTTCGATCGTAATGGATGTAACGGGCTCTACCACCAATCCTAAATATTATATCTATGGTTCGCATCTAGGCAGAGGCAAGACCTATGCTTCGGGCAACTACCAGATATGGAACACCTTCAAGACGGGTGAAGAGAATACCGGTACCAGCAACAGTCTTTTTGCTGACGTGAATGGGAAACTGATTAATTTCAAGGATGCCTACGGCATCCACGTCATCAGGAAGGTGAAGAACAGCAAGGGTGAAGAGGTGGCTTTCGGTAACTTCGATGCCCACGGCTGGCAGTTTCAGGGCAATACGGTGCAGGGTATGCAGTGGGCTCCTGATGTCATCTACAACAAGACCATGAAGAAGTGGTGTATGTACATGAGTCTGAATGGTGACCACTGGTGTTCTTCCATTGTCTGCTTCACATCCGATGACCTGGAAGGTCCTTGGGTTTATCAGGGACCTGTGGTATTCTCTGGCTTCCAAGGCACATTCGCTCATAATGCCTATGCGGCAGCTGATGACTGGAAGCATACCGACCTGGCTATTGCTACAGGCGAAACCTCTCTGCCTGCCCGCTATCAGACGGGTGACAGCTGGGGCTCTTTCTGGCCTAACTGTATAGACCCATGCGTGTTCTATGATGATGATGGCAATCTCTGGATGAGCTATGGCTCATGGTCGGGTGGTATCTTCATGATCAGACTCGATAAGACCAATGGTCTTCGTGACTATACCTATACTTTCCCTTATCAGAGAAGCGGTATGACCGTTACTCCTGGAGCTGCTGATGCCAACTGTACCAGCGATCCCTATTTCGGCAAGAAGATTGCCGGCGGATATTATGTTTCGGGCGAGGCTAGCTATATTCAGAAGGTGGGCAAGTACTACTATCTCTTCATGAGCTATGGTGGCTTGACGGCTGCCGGCGGTTATCAGATTCGTGTTTTCCGTTCGGAAAAACCAGACGGACCTTATAAGGACTGTCTCACCTCTACGGGTATTGATGCCGTTTATGGTAAGTATATCCTTAACTTCGGCGGCGATGCCAAGCGCGATGAGGGTGTGAAACTCTTCGGCAACTACCAGTGGAATTCGATGCCTACGGCAGAAGTAGCTCAGGGACATAACTCTGCCATCATCGACCACAAGGGTCGTGCGCTCATAGTCTATCATACCCGCTTCAATACCCGGGGGGAGGAGCATGAGGTGCGAGTGCATCAGCTCTTCGTGAACCAGGATGGTTGGCTGGTAGCTGCACCTTACGAGTTCAGCGGTGAGACCTATACCCATGAGGATATTGCCACCAGGCAGCTTTACCAGGCTAGCGAAGTTGTGGGAGATTACCAGCTGATGGCTCATCCTTATCGCCAGAATACAGCGGCAAAGGCTTACGAGAAGCCTGTTACCATCCATCTTCTGGCTGACGGCTCCGTTACGGGCGAATATACTGGAAAATGGGAGTTGGTGAGTGGTACCAGTTTCATCAATCTTACCCTGAAGGGTACTGCTACTGATCATTCTGAAGTGGTATTCAAGGGTGTGCTTACCGAGCAGACCATCGATTATACCAATGTCAAGGCACTCTGCTTTACGGCCCTCAGTTCTTCTGATGGTCTGGCTACATCGGGTGGTGCCAGCTTGCAGACTCGCGGTTTGAGTATCTGGGGAACCAAGGTGAAAGCTGAGGGTACTGCAATCTATAATCCGGAAGCTCCTGTCAGCATCCGCAAGCAGCTGGATGGCAAATGGTATAATCAGGCTGGTCAGCTGGTGGATAAGAGCTACAAGGGTCTCGTGATTGTGAATGGCAAGAAATTCGTGAACAAGTAATTTCCTAAGATTGAAGAAATGAAATTATTTAATATACTTTTGGGAGCAGCAATGATTGTTGCTGCTCCTATTATAAATGGGGAGAACGAGGTCAAGGCGCAGGCTTCTGCCACCTCAGAATCTGTCACCATAGAGCATCCAATAGTTCATGATCCTGTGATGGCTTACGAGAATGGCAAGTACAATCTTTACTGCACGGGGCATGGCATCACGCAGATGACATCCACCGACCGCAGGCATTGGACTTTAAGTAGGGAAGGAGTGCTGTCAAATGAGGAAATTCCTACTTGGACACACGACAGTGTGCCTGGTTTTACCACTCATATCTGGGCACCGGATGTCATTCGTTTCAAGAACAAGTGGTATATGGCTTATTCCTGTTCTACCTTTGGCAAGAATACTTCTGCCATCGGATTGCTGAGCAATTCTTCGCTTGCCGATGCTGATGGATGGAAGGATGAGGGCTGCCTCATATCTTCAAAAGGTGGTAGAGACAACTGGAATGCCATTGATCCGAATTTTGTGATTGATGAGAAGGGAAAGCCTTGGCTTACCTGGGGTTCTTTCTGGGATGGTATCCAGCTTATTCCTTTAGACAAGAAGACGATGCATGTGAAGAAGGGCGCCAAGCCTCAGACCATTGCCCGCCGTTATGCGCTCAATCAGATGGATGTGCCTACCAATCCTACCTCCCGTGATGCCGGCACCAATGCCATCGAGGCTCCTTTCATCATGAAGCATGGTGGTTATTACTATCTCTTCGTCAGTTGGGATTACTGCTGCCAGGGTATGAAGAGTAGCTATCGTGTTGCCGTAGGCAGGAGCAGGAAGGTGGCTGGTCCTTATTTGGATAAAGAAGGCAAGGATATGCGCAATGGCGGTGGCACCCTGCTGCTGGAAGGCGACAAGAAGGAATATGAGGCGATGGGTCATTGCTCTGCCTACTCCTTCCCTGATGGCGATTTCTTCTTCTGCCATGGTTATAGTGTAGCCAAGAATGGTGCCAGCATCCTGGTTCAGAAGAAAATCAACTGGACGGAAGATGGGTGGCTGACACTGGAATAAGATATATTTTTTAAACACGGACAAAATCAATTTGTCCGTGTTATTTTTTTCTTTATCCTTCTTCCTTAATCTTCCAAACGCTGATAGTACGCTGGGTACTGTCGAAGCTGATACCGATTTTTACCAGCCGCTTGCCTTCTGTATGATATGGCAGCATATAGCCTTTTTCGTCTATCTGTGCCAAAGCCTCCTCGGCACTCTTTACCTCTGTGCGGATATAGTGCGCTGCTAAGTTACAAAGAAAATCCGAATTAGCCAAGCATAATGGTTAAAAATAAAATGTTTTGTAAAATAAGGCATTCGGAATACCCTGAAATATGTAAAATAAGGCATTCTAAAATCCAGAAACTTGTAAAATAAGGCGTTCTGTGTAGTTAAAAACTTGTAAAATAAGGCATTCCTTATTATTTTTTCTTATCTTTGCATCCAGAAAAAGTAAGTGTTATTATGCTGGATAAGAGAAACTTAGAACAGATTCTTGCTGATCAGCAGGAAGAACTGGAGATACGTAGAGGCGAAACTTTGTGTCATCGACCAGAAGAGGCGCAGATAGACTTGGGCAGTACGCAGGCTCAGGTCGTGATAGGTGTGCGCCGTAGCGGCAAATCTACTCTATGCTTCCAGGCATTGGAGAAAGCAGGTGTGAAATACGCTTATGTAGATTTTGACGATGAGCGGTTGGCTAACATACAGGCAGAAGATTTGAACGATGTTCTGGAAGTACTGTATAAGATATATGGTGATTTCAATTATCTGTTTCTTGACGAGATACAGAATATCGAGGGCTGGCACCTTTTCGTGAATCGCATGCTTCGCAGGCGGATGCATGTCATTGTAACAGGTTCTAATGCCAAACTTCTGAGCAGCGACCTGGCTACTCATCTCTCGGGGCGCTGCAAGGAGATACCTTTGTTTCCATTCTCCTTTTATGAGTATTGTCTGATGAAAGAGGTGGATACGGAAGGAATGACTACCAAGGTACAGGCGTTCAGGAGAGCAGCCTTTGATCATTATCTGAAACAGGGAGGATTTCCTGAACTGCTCGTTATCGGCGAACACCAGAATTATGTGAAGAATCTGGTAAGCAATATTCTGCAGAGAGATATCGAACAGCGTTTCAAGATAATCTATCAGGCCACCTTCGAGCAGTTGGCTCATCATTTGCTCAATGTGGCTCCGGTTATCGTGTCTTCTTCGGAACTGTCGGCTACACTGGGGGTAAAATCGGAGCATACCATCAAGAATTATATCGGCTATATGAAGCAGGCTTATCTGCTGCTGGTGCTTCAGAAGTATTCTGCCAAGAGCAAGATGAGGATAACCCAGGAGAAGGTGTATCCGATAGATGTGGCTTTGATGGATCAGCGAGATAATGCTCTGGCGGGAGAGAACCTGGGATGGAGATTGGAAACCATCGTCTATCTGCAGCTGGTTAGAACTTATAAGCCGCAGGGGTATGATATCTATTACCTGAGCGACCGCTCGGGAGAATGCGATTTCGTGGTTTGCAAAAACAATCAGGTGAAACAAGCCATTCAGGTATCGTATGACATTTCTTCACCCAAGACTCGCAAACGGGAGATTGAGGGATTGCTTCTGGCTCATCGCAAGACGCAATGCGCCGACTTGCTGCTGCTCACCGACCATGAGTACAACCAAGTTACCGAAAAAGGTCTTGACATCAAGATACGACCGGTATATGATTGGGTTGTGGAAATGGGGAAGAGAAAAAATTGAAAAATAGAGAAAAATAATAATCGCAATATAAGAAATGAATAAATTAAAAGCATTATTGGGCTTCGACCCGAAGACTACTACGGTCAAGACGGAATTGATAGCTGGTATGACTACCTTCTTGACCATGTGTTACATCCTGGCAGTAAACCCTACCATCCTTGCCACCACAGGTATGGACAAGGGGGCTCTCTTTACTGCCACAGCCATCGCTTCTGCCATTGCCACCTTCCTGCTGGCTTTCATGGCAAAGCTGCCTTTCGCCCAGGCTCCCAGCATGGGACTGAATGCCTTCTTCGCCTTCACCCTTTGTCAGGCAATGGGCTTGACCTGGCAGCAGGCTCTGGCAGTATTGCTCGTAGAGGGTATCATCTTCCTTGCCATCACCTTCCTCAATATCCGTGACAAGATATTGGAGTGCATTCCGAAAAATCTCCGCTTTGCCATTTCGGCTGGTATCGGTATGTTTATTGCCTTTATCGGTTTGAAGAATGCCGGCATCATCACCGCCAATGCGGATACCTTCGTACAGCTCGGTAAGTTTACGCCAGTCAGCATTCTGGGTCTCATCAGTATCCTGCTCTGCGGCTGTCTGATGGCGAGAAGAGTGAAGGGCTCCCTGTTCATCGCCATCATCATCTCTACCTTGATAGGTATTCCGATGGGCGTAACCCAGTTCTCTGACAACTGGATGCCGGTATCTACCCCTCACAGCATTGCTCCAATCTTCTGCCAGTTTGATTTCACGGGCTTCTTTACCCCAAAGATGTTCATGGTGGTATTCTCCCTGTTGCTTGTCAACATCTTCGATACCATCGGAACGGTGCTGGGATTGGTTTCCAAACTCGGTGTCAAGGAGAATGAGAAGGGAGAGATTCCTGGTGTGAAGGAGGCGATGATGAGCGATGCCATCGGTACCACGGCGGGAGCCTTGCTGGGCAGCTCTACCATTACCACTTATGTGGAGAGTGCTTCGGGAGTTGCCGAGGGCGGTAAGTCGGGCTTGACATCTTTCTTTGTGGGTTTGATGTTTATCCTGAGCATTTTCCTGGCTCCTATCTTCCTGCTGATTCCGAGTGCAGCCACCAGTGGTGCCCTGGTAATGGTGGGTGTATTGATGATTGATTCGTTCAAGAAGATTGAGTTGGAGGATATTTCCGAGTCATTCCCTGCTTTCATCACAATGATTACGATGGTGCTCTGCTACAGCATCGCCGATGGCATCTGCCTCGGCATCCTGAGTTATGTGCTCATCAAGATGATGGTGGGTAAGTTCAAGGATCTGAATCTTACGCTCTATATTCTGAGCATCTTCCTGCTCTTCAATTATGTTTTCAGCTAAATGAAGCGATAGATAAAAACGAGGCGGCAACCTGCATCACGCAGATTGCCGCCTTCTTCTTTTCTAACTAACTTTCTTATCAACTATTCAAAAAATGTATCAATATATTGGGTATATCCAGGGCTGATGCCCTGGATGTAGCTTGTTTCTTATTTCAATCTTTCTACTTCAAACGGATGATGTTCAGCGAGCTGGCAGGAATCTCTACCGTAGCACCATTCTTCTCTGTAGTTACGTAGTTTTCTACAGGATAGATGTTGGTAGGATTGTCGATGGTGTTCTCCTCCAGACCGTTCTTGGCAGAAAGGCGGATGAGCTTGCCATCCTTGATCTCCTTGCCCTGAAGATTGATCTTCGCTGTGGTGTGCTCGGTGCTGGTGTTGGCAATCTTCAGGATTACCTCGCCAGTCTGCTCATCAAGCGTTGCTGTTGAGAAGATGCCAGGAAGGGTGTTTGCCTTCAACTTGGTAGCGAATACCTCCTTACCATCCAACTTGGCGAAGATGCTGTCGCCTACTACCTTCAGCTCGATATCGTACCACTTGCCGGTTTCAATCTTGCCTGGGCAGGTAGCCACCTGACTCTTGGCACCATTCACGATAGACTCCACACCGTGCTGGGTGTTGTTCCAGCCACCAAGGTTCAACCAGCAGTAGTTGTTCTTATCCACGTAGTTGAAGATGATGAGGAAACCCTCGTTTCCGGCATCCTTCTTCGCACGTACCTTATATATATAACCGTTGCTGGTAATCACGCCTGGGTTCAGACGGATGCAGCTCTCCTCGTTGCTGGTCTGCTTGATGAGGCTGTCCTCAGTCTTCCACTGTCCATGGATGTCGGTAGGCAGTTCCTGCAAGGTCATTGGCAGCGCCTTGCCGTTCTCATCGCTGTAGCCCTTGTCTTCGAAAGATACCTGGGTGCCCCAAGTTCCCATTCCCACACGGCAGATGGCTGGCTTCACCTGGGTCTGCTCATATTTGTATGGATTCTCCTGGTTCACCTTCAATACACGGGTACCGATGTTGTTCGCCATCACGTTCTGAACGTAGTAGGATGGAGTTCCGAATACCTTATCAGATGTATATTGAATCATATCCGGTGCCCACATACGGTTGTTGAGGTTGGCGAAGATAGGAGCGTAGGATGCCATGGTCACAATATCAGAGTTGTTCTCGATGCCCATCATATAGACAGCCTCACCGAGCGCTGCATCGAGCGAACCCATATTGCCGAAGCCCTGGGTTACGGCATATTCACCTACATAGATCTCGCTGCCCTTGCGGTTGTAGTTGTCATACTTGTTGAAGTTCTCGGCAAACCAGGCTGGGTTGCGGTAGTAGTGCTCGTCGAGCAGCTCTACGCTTTCGTTGCTTTCCCACTTAGGGTTATCATCGCCCCAAGCCACCACGTTGCCGATGAGGTGCATCTTAGGATATTTCGCCAATACGGCATCCTTGAACTTCTTGAAGCGCTCGTAGTAGTGGTCGCTCTGTGCGGCAGGGTCTGGCTGGTTGTTCTCATTACCAATCTCCAGATACTCGATGTTGTATGGCTCCGGATGACCGTTCTTGGCACGCAGGGCACCATACTTGGAGGTAACAGGACCATTGGCATACTCCAGGGCATTCATGCACTCGTCAATCCAAGGCTGGATGCTATCCACCGGAGTCATACCGCCGTGCCACAAACCTACGTTTACTACATAGAGAGGCTTGGCGTTCAAATCCTCAGCCAACTGCAGATACTCATCGAATCCCATACCGTCGCTGGTGCGGTAGCGCCAGTTCACGTTCTTATGTCCCGGACGCTCCTCGATAGGACCGATGGTCTTCTCCCAGTGGAATGCATTCTCTGGAGACTCCTGTCCCTCTACGTAGCAACCGCCTGGGAAGCGGACGAACTTAGGATGGATGTTATAGAGCAGCTGAGCCAAATCAGGGCGCAAGCCGTTCTCGCGATTCTTGAAAGTAGGAGGGAAGAGGCTAACCACGTCGAGAACGATGGTACCCTTGCCGTCGGCTACGAGTTCAAACTGTGCTTTCGCATCGTTGGCATTGGCTGTAAGTTCAGCTGTATATTTGGTCCACTTCTTGCCTACCTTGGCATTGAGGGATGTTTCAGCATACACCTTGTCGCCCTTTGCGTTGGTGAGTCGAGCCTTCAATCCGCCCTTGTAGCTACCCTTTGCCCAGAAAGAGAGCTTGTAGGTTCTGCCCTGTACGGCATTGATGCCCCAGAAGCCTTCGTTGATGAGAGAGGCTGTGGCAGCAGGTTTGGCAGCAATGGTAAGCTGGAGAGCCTTGCCCTGTGCCTTGTTGAGCAGACCCTTGTTGATGAGTTGTGTCTGGATTTTTGCACCTTCCTGTGCGGAAGTTTTCCAGGTAGGGATGTTCTTTTCATCATCTTCGAAGGAGCGGTTGCTGATGAGTTCGGCATAGAGACCGCCATCGGCAGCATGGTTGATATCCTCGAAGAAGATACCATATAAATTAGGTGAAACCTTGACGCCTGGGTTAGAGGCATCTACGTTGATGGTTACCTGGGCATTGGCTGCCAATGTTGTGGCGAGCACAGCCGAGAGTAAAAGATGTCTTTTCTTATTCATTGTTTATTCTTTAGGCTTGTTTTTATTTTGTTGCTTGTTATTTGCTGGTAGCATGAAGCCGCAGCTTTTGGAAGTTACTTCCTGCTGCGATTCATACACAGCCGCAAAAGTACACAAAATACACGGAAAAGAGGTGGACAAAACGGAGAATATAGTGTAAAAGGTGGATTTTCTGCTGAAAATCCACCTTTTTATCCTCTGTAAGGGTGTGTCATTATTCCTCGGATTACGCACGGAAAATCTATGAAGTAATCCCCCAATCCAATATGCCTTTTCCTTCCTCGTCCAGTTCTATGCCGAGGCCTATCACCTTTCGCTTGTCAGCCTTGAAAGGTTCCAGGTATTGGTTGTCTAGAATCTGCTGGATGGCAGCCTTCTTGCCGCCATTGTTTCTCAGCTTCAGTTCTATCACATAGATGTAGCGGGAAGTCTGAGCTATGAGGTCGATTCTTCCTGTGGCAAGCATGTGCTCTACTTCTACTTTCAGTCCGATGGCATTCAGAATGGTACTGATGATGAGTCTATAGCGCTCTTCCATATCCATTGAGGCAAGCTTCTTGTTGCTGTAAGGCACGTCGGCAACTAATGCTTTCAATGTTTTCATAGCATCTGCGATTTCACCAGTACCCAATTGACGGAACAGACTACTCTGCAGACTGATGATATCGCTTTCAGATTGCATTGTCAGCGTGGGCAGCACCACCTCGTAGAGAGCCTGTTTCACTTCCTGATTAGGGAAACCGAGGAAGTAGCCAAATTCATCGCTGCTTTTGATGGTAAGGTAGCCCGTCTGATAGAGGAAAAGCTCGGCACCACCATTGATTACATCAGAACTCTCAAGCGTCTTGCGTAAGATTGGACAATGTTCGAAATTACGTAAGCGAAGCTCCATATTATCCACAAACTTCGGCAGCATGGAGGTAGCGCCTGATGAAACCCAGAAACAGCTCAGGTCTTGTGTATCAAGTGCATTGAGGAGACTGAAAGGATTGTAGATGTCCACCATATTTCTGCGACTGAAATGGTAGCCGTCGTAGTAATCCTTCAGATTATCATGGGTTTGCTGCAAAGTCCAGCCGTTCACTTCTGCCATTCTTTCCAGTTCCGGCTTGAAGTTCTGTCCGATTTCTTCTTCTGTGATGCCGCAGATGGCAGCATATTCTGGAAGGAAACTGATATTGGTCAGGTTGTTGAGAACCGAGAAGAGAGAAATCTGCGTAAACTTGGTAATGCCCGTGATGAAGACGAAACGCTGGTAGGCATCGTCAGCCTTCAGAATGGCAAAAACGCTTCTATATACGTCTGTGCAACCCTCATGCTCAGGAGTTTTCCAGGAGTGCTGGAGAGGAGAGTCGTATTCATCGATGAGAATGGCAACATTAGCTCCTGTTTGCTTATAGGCGGTTTTGATGATGAGGTCGAAGCGGTTTCCCAGTGAATCTGTTGGTTTAATATGGATGCCATATAATTGCTCATAAACATCAAAAGTCCGATCCAGATATGCCTTAACTTCATCTGCGGTTGCTCCCCCTCGGCTCATGTCAAGTCGAATTACCGGGTACTGTTTCCAATCTTTTTCCAGCTCCATGATTTTCAGTCCTTCGAAGAGATCTTTTCTTCCTTCGAAGTAAGCCTGGAGCGTATCAACAAGCACAGATTTTCCGAATCGGCGAGGACGGCTCAAGTAATTATACTTAAAACCTTGGTTCGCCAATTTCCAAATTATGTCAGTTTTATCAACATAGAGGTATCCTTCCTCTCTGATAACATTGAAAGATTGTATGCCTACCGGCAGCTTTCTGTATTCATTGTTTGCTATAATCATTTCTCCTATTCCTTTCTTTAGCCGCAAAGATACGGCATTTTTTTGAATCGTGCAAGTTTTGGCAATTAAAAAGATGTAAATCGTTTCCGACAGGGGGGATTGCAAATCCCCAGGTTTGATAAGTCGAACCTTTTTTTACGACGGATTGCAAATCCGTCGAAACTGCAAGACTGAACTGTACTATCGCTGTGCCTTGTAAGTATTATCGTTGCTGCATCGTTTTATCGTATAAAGTCTTCGGAGTAACCTTTACTTGTTGCCAGAAGGACTAATAGTATAAGCCGGAAAAGCCTATTCCTCCAGCCGCACAACAGCTGTTGTGCGCTTGCATAACAGCTGATATGCGCTCGCCCAACACCTGTTGTGCAAGTGGAAATCAGCTGGTGGGCGGATATTTATTTTAAATCTTCCTTTCTTCCGTTAGGCGTCCCAGCGGATTTGCAATCCGCTGTTAAAAAATGTTCGACCTTTTCTTTGCGGATTTGTAATCCGCTGTAACTTGTAACGATTATCCGCCAATTTCAAAAATACTCTTCACTCTTCACTGAAGTGATGTAAGTGTTTGCGTATGAGTTGTTTTAGTAGGGTGAAGAGTGCGCTCGACTCTTCACCACTCTTCACCCCAGATTTTTTCGCTAGCGGTAAGCGGCTCCGCGTTTATACCTTGCATAATTCAAAAAAAGCAGTAACAGCTGATTAAACAAATGCTGCTACTGCTTTTTCCATCGGTCAGGAAGTAAGTCTCTATATTTCTCCAGTGGGGTATTCGGTTGCCATTCAATGGTCTTTTCTATGACATCGCTAATGTATTCAAACAGATTGATGCCATTCAACTTGCATGAAATAGCTATAGAATATAGGATAGCTCCCCGTCTTGCTCCTTCGTGCGAGCCAAAGAACATAGAGTTTCTTCTTGATAGTGATATGTACCTCTGGATTCTCTCAATGTAGTTGTTATCGAGAGCCGTATCACCTCTTTTGAAGATGTCACAAATCAGCTTGTTTGCCGTAGCTTTCCTTAACGTAAACCCATTGTCGGCAAAGTATTTGGTAATTCGCTCTACCGGCATGGAATAGATGTATCGCATCTGCAGGAGACCTGCTGTAAAGGAAGGTGAATAGGAAGAATTCAACAACAGAGCCGGCGGAGTCTTCCCCGGATACATGATACTTCCATCCGTATAAGTGTTGATGTGATACACGGTCTTGATGAACTTGATGGGTTCCATGCTGTAACGTATGCAGGTACGAGTCCCGAAGAGACGCAACGTCTTCAAAAGCTCGGCATCCATGACTGGATCTATCGTAACATGCACTTCTTTCATTTCGTAATGCATGTCACGCTTGGCTCCGTTGTTTTTGCGGGCCTTTCTTTTTTCGGCCTGCTCTGTTTTCTTCTTGTCAAATTCCTCCTGGTTCATCGAGGCTTGTGGATTCTTTTCCTGACGTTCAGACTTCTTGCCTGAAACGAGCTTGCCGAGTGCCTTGTTTTGACGATTCGCTTTGTCAATGGAGATTCCTTTCTGGACGAGTAGTTCTTCTAATGACTTTATACGTTTAATGAGTTCGTTGACCTGTAGGGTCAGCGAACTCACTGTAGTATTAGCTTGCTGAAGTTGTTCGTTGGCAAGCTGAAGTTGTTCCTTCAAAAGTACTATAATTTTGTCCTTTGTCATAGTGCAAAGGTACGAATAAATGAGAAGTCTACAATGGTATAAATGCGGAGCCGCTTACCGATGAATAAAACTATCCAGGTGAAGAGTGGGTGAAGAGTGGGTGAAGAGTTGAGCCAACTCTTCACCTCTCGGAATCCCTGTGTTTATCGGGGTTTCAGGCGATTTGGTGAAGAGTGAAGAGTAAAAAAGAGAGTGTTTTTTTTCTCTCCCGACGTATCGTTTTGTGCCTGGCAATGGCAAGATATTGCCCTGGTAAAGGGCAATATAATGCCGTAGTGAGGCAATAAGCGCTGGAAGCGTCTTTACTATCCGTCAGTACTATCTGGGGGGCTATTTCAGAACTTCCATCGCCTTCTTCAGGCCTCTATCCACAGCCGAAGCATCGTTCTGGTAGAGCTTCTCCTTTTCCTCTCCGGTCATCTCGTCGAGCAGATAATCGGGGGTGATTCCCACACTTTCCAGCAGGTTGCCCTGTGCATCCTTGGTAAGCGAGAACGGCATGTAGAAGTAGAGATAGCTCGTTACATTTCCTATCCAACCGCCATTGCTGGCTTCGTTGTCGGAAGTGAGCATCGCCTGCGCTCCGTAACTGTTTCTGCCTATCGTCTTCACGTGGTCGCCCTGACTCTTCAGGATGAGGGTTGTCACCTCCGACATGCTGGCGCTGTAGTTGTCGAGCAGGATGGCGGTAGGGATGTTTCTGCCCAGGCTCTTCGGCGTTACCGTAATCTTCTGCGGAATCCAAGGCGTATAACTGTATGGATTATTGTCCTCTTTTTTGCGCACGTAGGCATAGACGGCAGATTGGGTGATGAGATAGTCGGTAAGCAGACGGGTGTCTATCACGCTTCCGCCTCCGTTGCCACGGAAGTCGAGAATCAGCTTCTTGATCTCGCCCTTAGCCAGAGGCTCCAGGAACAGGCGGCGGTAACCTTCTACGCAGAGATGATTGTAGGTAAACTTCAGGTCGCTCCAGTAAGCATAGAGTTCCCGCTCATGCCAGAGGTAATCGGCAAGTGCCTGACAATACCAGTTGGCAAAACCGGAGGCTGAAAGCATCTGCTGATAACGGGCATCGCCCTGCAGCTTCTGTCGGATCTGTTCGCCCATGCCGCTTGCATCAGCAGTAATAGACAACAGTTTGAGGAGTCCCGGTGCCACCTCGTAAGCCTCGCTGGCGAGAGCATAGAGACCGGAATAATCTCCCTGGTTGCTGTAGGCCGCCATCTTCTCGCAGGCTTGGGCTGCATCATCCGAAGCCAGATAGCTATCCATATCGGCAAGCAACTGCGCTGCCTGCTGCTCAGCCTTCTCTCGCTTTCCTGCATCTGTAATCAGTTCCTTCGCCTTGTCTGTTATCTTGGAAGCATCCAGATGATAGGTGCTGGCGGCATTGCCAGGAAGATAGGACTTCTGATACTCGTGGAAACAGTTTTCGTAGAGGGCAAACTTGTTGAAGCCGAGGTAATAGGTGCCCGGCTGCTCCTTCAGGTAACCGCCCATGATGCAGAAACCATCTGAGGTAATCTCGCCGAAGGCTGTACCATCCAGGTTGAGCTGGTCGCGGGTATGGTTCCAGTGAGCATTCAGTGGGAAATACTCGGTCTTGTTGCGGAGCGTGCTGTTGAATCTCACCGTTTCCGTAGAAGAGTGGGAGACGGGCAGGGTAATCTTGACATAGAAATGCTGGTCGATGATCTTGTCGATGATTTCCTGGAAATACTGCTTCGCCTTGGCATTATCTTCCTGAATCTCCTGCTGGGTGAAAGCGGAGGTATGCTGGAAGGTCTTCAGGGCATCAAACTTGGGTTTGTATTCCTTGTACACCTGGTCCCAGGTCTGCGAAGATACGGCAGACTGCTCGTTGAGGGTGCAGTAGCGCTGGTTCATCACGCTCCAGAAAACCTGGAACAGGTCGCCATACGACTTGACATCGGTATCGGAATAATCGGAAATCGATTTCTCGTTGGCATCATTGTCTGCCACACAACTGGTAAGCGACATCCCCGTGGTGGTTGTCGCCAGGAGGAAGGCGAAGAGGCATCGCATTCCACCTTTTATATATAAAGGGATTCTCATATTTTAAAATGAATTTTTTAGAACTTATAGGCAGCCGAGGCAGTGATGAGACTGGAGTTGCGGCGGGCAGTCTTGCTGGTACGGGCCTTATCCTGGTAGATATGCGAGAAACCGTATTGGAAGTTATACCCAATAGAGCCATCTAATCTTCCGAAGGAATAACCAACCTTGATGCCAGCTTCGCCGCCAAAGAGACTGCGGCGGAGATGGTTCTCATTCTTCCTGAAATCGTAGGTGGTGTTATAGCGGATGTAGGAACCATCGCCCTTGTACCCCTCCATGATGTTCATCGGATACATACCCTTGGTATGCATGGAGGTGAAGTACTCGTAATAGATGCCTACCTGCGGCTTGAGCCACAATCCCTTCTCGTGGTAAGGATTATGGAGGAGATAGTAGCCCACATGGAGTGGGATGCTGATGAAGTTGTTGTTGTATCGGGTGTTCCAGGAGTCGCCGCCGAGGTTCTGGTACAGGTAGTCGCGCTGAACGAAGCGGATGCCCGCTCCTACCGCCAGCTGATCTACGATATTGTATTCGGCACCGATGGCAGCCGTGAAACCCGGTCGCACCTTATAATAAGTCTCCGACAAGCCCGACACATCCGTATCAAGCACACTGCAACTGACACCAGCTTCTGCCTCCACCTTCCAGCGGTAGGAGTTCTGCTGTGCCAGAATGCCTTGGCAGCAGAAGCCAAGGGCTATGGATAAATATACCTTTCTCATTTCTTTTCAAAAATCTTGCAAGCCTTGTTTCCTGCGATATAAGCTACGTATGCTTTTATTTGATAGTGAGGATAGGCTTTCTGCATATCTGCGGCATAAGCCTTTACCTGTTGGGCATCTTCTAGGTGTGCCTCTTCCAATTGATCAACAATGCCTGCGTCTTTAGACTTGTAATATTTAAACTCAATGATGCGGCAGTCGTTGTGGAATGATGTGCCAGGAATGCCGGTCAGCACTAAGTCAGCACGACCTGACGGCAAGTTCTGTTCGATGGCGAATGTATAGCAATTGCTCAAGTAGCGGCTCAGTAACTCGAAAAATGAACAGCGAATGAAATTCTCGTTCATCTTGTCAAAGGCCTGGGCGGGAAGCTGACCTAAGTATTCCTTAACATAGTTATGGAATAATGGCTCCAGTTCTCTGTCTCTGGCAAAAGCCTCGTATGCAGGAACAAACTTACGGACATTGTCACTGATACTATTCAATTCGTTGTAGTAACTCATATATACGCTCTTGGTCGTCAAGTTTGGCAAGGCCATTTTGTAATTGCCCTTCAGGGTGGTCATACCCAAGTAGTAGAGGCTGATAGGGTAGAACTCTGGGGAGAAGAACTTTTGCTTGTTGAACTTGCTGCGTAAATCGGCTTGTGAATAGTACAATTCTCCATCCATCAACAGGCTGTCGAGCATTTCTTTGGCATTGTCAAGCGTGATGGTCAATCTTCTTATCCAACTAGTGTCAGTGCGCAGGTTCTCATCTACCATTTCCATAGGGATGCCGCCTTTCAGTTCTGCAAAGTTCTTGAGGAAGTAAGTCAGAATGGTAGAGTTGAACAACGGTTCTGCATTTGGCAAAAAGTGGTAACCGTCATAATTGTTGAGTATCAGAGTCCATAATTCCTCGAAAGAGGCTTGAGGGCCATATTTGTTGATGACATACTTCAGATATTGGGCTGCTTCCTTATGGGTAAAGCCCAATAGGTTGGTAAATTCAGGCTTCAGTGTCAACATTTCTGCGATGTTGTAGCCACTGGTTAAGTCATCCATGGTGACAGGCAGTACTCCTGTGCAGAAGCAGGTACGGATGGTTCCTTCGCCAATGCCAGCCTTGATAACCTTGAAGAAAGTTCGTAGAAAACTTTCCCCTGTGGTCAGGTCCTGATACAGCGAGTCCTTATAGACAACTAGTAGCTGGTTGGTAAAGTTGTCGTATTCATCTATTAATATATAAAGAGGTGGAAGATTATGGGAAGAGATAAACTCGCATACTTCAACCAGCATGTTGGAGGCATTGCCATCCTCTCTGAACTTGAAATCTCCAAAAAGGTCTCTGTTGCGTTCCACCAATGTACGGAGTGGACTGCAATTCACGGCATTGAAGTTCTTCTCGATGTCTTCCTTCTTGCTGGCAACGGAAGTTGTGGAAAAGTCATATCTTACAACGAGATATTGGTTGTGCTCGTTTGTTGGGTGTTCGCCAATCCAAGTTCCACCAAATAAATCCTTGAATTGTGTTGCCATATTACGGTCGTAATAGTGAGCCAACATGGAAACGAGCAGACTCTTTCCGAATCTGCGAGGACGGAGAAAAACTGGTGCTTTGTAACGCTCAAGCAGTGGAATATAGTTGGTCTTGTCCACATAATAATATCCCTTGTGGCGAATCTCTGCAAAGTTCGCCACAGCGTATGGAACGGTAATGTCTGCCTGTGAGTATGTCATGGTCTAATTTTGTTTAATATAGTAATACCAGTCCGGCAAAAGCCGAGTAGAGTATCATGCGGATGGGATTGATCTTCATCACCTTCACGCCGATAAAGGTGGCAAAGAAGAGGGCGATGGAGATATAGAATCTCCAAGGATTTTCGGGCGTAGAAAAGTTCTCGCCATTCATCAGGAGTAAGGCTGCGGCACCTACCAGACCGACAATGGCTGGGCGAAGACCGATGAAGATGCTCTGGACGGCTGAGGTCTTCATATACTTGTACAGCATCTTGCTGATAAGAATCATCAAAACCAAGGATGGGAGAACCAAAGCAAAGGTTGCCATGGAACTTCCGAGTACAGCCATCATGCCACTCATACCGGCATTATGGACAGCTGTATAGCCACAATAGGTAGCGGTGTTGATACCGATAGGTCCCGGTGTCATCTGAGAAATAGCAACCACATCGGTAAACTCCTTCATCGTCATCCAATGATACTGCGTAACAACCTGTCCCTGAATCAGGGATATCATGGAATAGCCACCTCCGAATCCGAAGATGCCTATCTGAAGGAATACGATGAAAAGCTGAAGAAATATCATATATTATTCTGTTGGTTGAATGAATTGACCATAGATGTAGCCACCTACGGCAGCTGCGATAATCACCCAGATCGGGTTGACGCCCAAAAGCCAGATCAGAAGGGCGGATAGAATAGGTATCCAGCAGTTGACGAGCGAAATCCTGGCGCTCTTGGCTAGCGAGAGCGTAGGTACGGCTATCAATGCCACGACGGCAGGACGGATGCCGGCAAACAGGGCTGCCACCACCTTGTTGTCTTCAAACTGATGGAAAAACATGGCTATCGCCAGGATAATAAGAAACGATGGCAACGAAGCGCCGAAGGTGCAGACTATGGCTCCCGGTGTCTTTGCCAACTTATATCCGAGCAGGGAACTCATGTTGATAGCCAAGGCTCCCGGACAAACCTGGGTGGTAGCGATGGCATCCAGAAATTCCTCCTTCGTCATCCAATGATGCTTGTCAACGACTTCGGATTCTATAATAGGAATCATGGCATAGCCACCCCCAAAGGTGACTATGCCAATCTTCATAAATGTTTTGAATAATGTAAGATAACTTACGCTATTATTCATTTTTTACCTTTTTACTTTTTTACCTTTTTACTTTTTCAAAGCTCTTTCTTCAATCCACTGACGTGCATTGACAAATGCCTCTATCCAAGGAGTTACCTCATCGTTGCGACGATCAGCTGGATACCAGGCATTCTGCCATGGGAAGATGGCACGCTCCAAGTGTGGCATCATAGCCAAGTGGCGACCATCTGCAGAGCAGATACCTGCTACATTGTAGTCACTGCCGTTAGGATTACCTGGATACTCAGCGTAGTTGTACTTCGCAATGATGTTGTAGTGATCCTCTGGCTCTGGCAAGTAGAAACGACCCTCGCCGTGAGCTACCCAGATACCGAGCTTATCACCGCTCAGGCTACCGAACATCACACTGTCGTTCTGAGGAATGGTCAGACCGAGGAATGTACTCTCGAACTTCTTGGATGTGTTGTGGCAGAGGTGTGAACGATGCTTGTGCTCAGGATTGATGAGGTTCAACTCAACCATCAGCTGGCAACCGTTGCAGATACCGAGTGAAAGGGTATCCTCACGGGCATAGAACTTATCGAGTGCCTCCTTAGCCTTAGGATTGTAGAGGAATGCACCAGCCCAACCCTTGGCAGAACCGAGAACGTCGGAGTTAGAGAAACCACCGCAGAATACGATGAAGTTTACATCCTCCAGAGTCTCACGACCGGAAATCAAGTCGGTCATCATCACATCCTTTACATCGAAGCCGGCGAGATACATAGAGTATGCCATTTCACGCTCACCATTGGTACCCTTCTCACGGATGATAGCTGCCTTGATGCCTGATGGCTTGCGACGGTTAGCGTCGAGGCTGTAGCTAGCGAGAGTTCCCTTGAAGCCATAACCGAAGTTCATCTCGATAGGCTGCTTCTTATAATTGGTGTAACGCTTCTTAGCCATACCGTTCATGCTCTGCTTGCGGTCGAGGAGGTAAGATGTCTTATACCAGTCATCACGCAATGCATCGATATCGAACTCGTGCTCGAAGCCTTCCTTCTTGATGATGATCTTGCGGAGCTCAGGAGCAGGATAACCAATCTTGGCATAACCGATACCGTTCTCATCGAAGAATGCCTTCAACTCGTCCTTGTGAGCATCGCTTACCTGGATGACAACACCTGGGTTCTCTGCGAAGAGAGTCTTGATGATGTCGGCATCTGCGATGTCGTGGAGGTTGATCTTCATACCGCCCTCTACGTTGGCGAATGTCATTTCGAGGAGAGTTGTAATCAAACCACCGGCACTGATATCGTGACCAGCCATTACCCAACCACGGTTGATGAGTTCCTGTACGGCATTGAAACAGTCAACGAAGTAGTCTGGGTTCTTGACGGTAGGAACATCGCTGCCCACCTTGCCCAGGCTCTGTGCGAAGGCTGAACCACCGAGGCGCTGCTCGTCGAAGCTGAAGTCGATATGATAGAGGCTAGAGTTCTTGTCGTTAACGAGAACTGGGCTAACCACCTTCTTGACATCTGAAACCTCACCACCAGCACTTACGATAACGGTACCTGGAGCGATGATCTTCTCGCCGTTAGGATACTGCTGGGTCAAAGAGAGAGAGTCCTTACCTGTTGGTACGTTCACGTGGATGGCGCAGCAGAAGTCTGACAAAGCCTTCACACCCTCGTACAGACGGGCATCCTCACCCTTCTGGCTACGGCAAGGCCACATCCAGTTAGCAGAGAGGCTGATGCTGTCCATGCCATCTGCCAATGGAGCCCATACGATATTAGTCAATGACTCTGCTACAGAGAGTACTGAACCTGCCTTAGGATCGGCAAGACCAGCCTGAGGAGCATGACCCATTGCAGTTACGATACCCTTCTCGCCACGGTAGTCGAGTGCTACGACACCACAGTCTGAGAGTGGCAACTGAATCTGACCCTGACCCTGCTGACGGGCAATCTTACCTGTTACGGAACGGTCAACCTTGTTGGTCAACCAGTCCTTACAAGCCACAGCCTCCATCTGGAGAACACGCTTCAAGTACTCGTCGAGGTTATCTGCAGAATAAGTTACATCTTCATATTTACGCTCTACGGTCTCATCCACCATCACAGTCTTAGGAGTATGACCGAACATCTGAGCTACATCGAGGTCGAATGGCTTCACGCCGTCAGCCTGCTTGAAGCTGAAGTGAGCATCGCCTGTAGTCTCACCAACCACGTACATTGGAGCACGCTCACGGTCGGCAATCTTCTGAACCTCGCTGATATACTTCTCGTCGATGAGCAAGCCCATGCGCTCCTGGCTCTCGTTGGCGATGATTTCCTTAGCGCTCAAAGTCTTGTCGCCGATAGGCAACTTAGACATATCGATTTCGCCACCGCACTCTTCTACCAACTCAGAGAGACAGTTCAAGTGACCGGCTGAACCGTGGTCGTGGATGCTGACTACTGGGTTCTCATCGTTCTCAACGAGTGCACGAACCAGGTTGTAGGCACGTTTCTGCATCTCAGGGTTGGCACGCTGAACAGCGTTCAACTCGATACCGTTGCTGTAACGGCCTGTATCTACAGAAGAAACAGAACCACCACCAAGACCGATGCGATAGTTGTCACCACCTACTACGACAACCTTGTTGCCCTTCTGTGGCTCACCCTTCTTATAGTCACGCTTCTTGCCGTAGCCTACACCACCAGCAAGCATGATTACCTTATCGTATGCATACTTCTCACCATTCTCCTCGTGCTCGAATGTAAGCACAGAACCGGTGATGAGAGGCTGACCGAACTTGTTACCGAAGTCTGATGCACCGTTGGAGGCCTTGATCAGAATCTGTTCAGGAGTCTGATAGAGCCACTTACGAACAGGCATGATGTCTTCCCAGTCGCGCTCAACATCGCTCTTGCCGTTGTCATCCTTCAGGCGAGGATAAGCAGTCATGTAGCAGGCAGTACCTGCGATAGGCCATGAACCTACACCACCACCCATACGGTCGCGGATTTCACCACCCGTACCGGTAGCAGCACCGTTGAAAGGCTCTACGGTAGTAGGGAAGTTGTGAGTCTCAGCCTTCAGAGAGATAACACTCTCGATATCCTTCACCTGGAAGAAATCGCTGGTAGTCTGATCGGCTGGCGCAAACTGCTCGATGACAGGACCCTGTGAGAAAGCCACATTATCCTTATAGGCAGAGAGAATCTTGTTAGGGTTCTCCTGAGTGGTCTTCTTGATCATGCTGAAGAGAGAAGACTCCATCTCCTTACCGTCGATGATAAACTGGCCGCCGAAGATCTTGTGGCGGCAGTGCTCTGAGTTGATCTGTGCGAAACCGAAGATTTCGCTGTCGGTGAGAGGGCGTCCGTTCTCTTTCTCCAGCTTGTGGAGATAAGCCATTTCGTCCTCGCTGAGGGCAAGACCCTCTTCCTCGTTATACTTCTCGAGGTCATCGACGTACTTGATAGGTTCTGGCTGGTGGTTCACGGTGAACACATCCTGACCGATACCGTTGTACATACGCTGGAGCATAGGGTCGTGCTCAGCGTCTTCGCTATCCACAGGGAAGTACTCCTCGATACGCGAAATGCCGTTAAGACTCATGTTCTGAGTAATCTCAACGGCATTCGTACTCCAAGGAGTAATCATTTCACGGCGTGGACCGACATAGAAGCCCTGCAACTGCTGGGCGTCCTCTAAAGTTGCGTCACCATAAAGCCAACAAAGTTCATTGATTTCGTCCTGAGATGGTTTGTGGTCAATCTCGGTCGCAATCACACTCTTAGATGGAGTTCTGAAAAAAAGAATCATACTATTTCTCTTTTTATATTGTTAATGTATTAATTCTACCTTGACAAAAGCCTACATATTATATATGCTTTTGCTTTCCGACTGCAAAGGTAATACAAAATTCTGATTTCTCCGCAAAGAATACGCATTTATTTTCTTTTTTTAGTTAAAAAGGTGATAAATAGTGATTTAGTGGTTAAAATTTTATAAATGGATTAGACAAATAAGGTTTATTGGAGTCTTATCAGTAACTTTGCACCCAGAAAGAGACGCATAAAGCGTTTTATATGGAGGGCGTAACTGCCGTCTATATAATAACATAGTGATTAAAAAACAATAACAGAAAATTTAAAAATCGAAAGCAAATATGAAACAGACTAAAATTTTTGTAATGGCAATGATGGCTGTAGCCCTGATGGCTACTAGCTGTGCTAGTAAGAAGGATCTCCAGAATTGTCAATCTGAAAATAGAGAATTGACTGCCAATTATCAGGCAACCAAGGAGAAGTTGGCTGCTGCTGAGGCTAGCCTTGCTGCTGCGCAGGAGCAGTTGAGCAGTACCAAGAAGGATTATGCCAAGTTGCAGAACTCGCTGGACAAGAGTCTGACCAATGCCAATCAGAACAACATCAGCATTGAGAAGCTCGTTGACCAGATTAATGAGAGCAACCAGTATATCCGTCACCTGGTAGAGGTGAAGAGTAAGAGCGATTCGCTCAACATGGTTCTTACCAACAACCTGACCCGTTCTCTCAGCCGAGAGGAGATGAAGGAGGTTGACGTTCAGGTGATGAAGGGTGTGGTTTACATCTCTCTGGCTGACAACATGCTCTATCAGAGCGGTAGCTACGAGGTAAACAGCCGTGCCAAGGAAACTTTGAGCAAGATTGCAAAGATCATCCAGGACTACAAGGATTACGATGTACTCATCGAGGGTAACACCGATAACGTGCCTGTAAGCACTACCAGTGCCAAGATGAAGAACATCCGCAACAACTGGGACCTCTCTGCTCTCCGTGCTTCTTCAGTAGTTCAGTATCTCCAGGACAACTTCGGTGTTAGTCCTAAGCGTATGACTGCTGGTGGTCGTGGTGAGTACAATCCTGTAACTACCAATGATACTGAGGTGGGCAAGATGCGTAACCGTCGTACACAAATCATCATCACTCCTAAGCTCGACCAGTTTATGGACTTGATCGACAAGGCTCCAGAGGATTCTCAGAAGTAATCTGAATAGAAAATATACAAGAAGGCACCAATGGGTTTATGCTCATTGGTGCCTTTTTTAGTATAAATATGCATAAATTATAGAATATGGCTTGGAAAAAAGCGCGTTTTATTGTCATTTTGACAGAAAATATCTTAATTCTCTTTCTTTTGTCGAATCTTTTTCGTAATTTTGCAGGCAAATTATTAATTATACATGAATTGTTATGGAAAAGATTAAGATGACGACTCCATTGGTAGAGATGGATGGTGATGAGATGACAAGAATTCTCTGGAAGATGATCAAGGATGAATTGATTCTTCCTTTTGTGGATTTGAAAACTGAGTATTATGACCTGGGTCTGCCTTATCGTGACCAGACCAACGACCAGGTGACCATCGACTCTGCTGAGGCTGCCAAGAAATATGGTGTAGCAGTAAAGTGTGCTACCATCACTCCTAATGCCCAGCGTATGGATGAGTATAAGCTTCATAAGATGTGGAAGAGCCCTAATGGTACTATCCGTAGCATTATGGATGGTACTGTGTTCCGTGCACCTATCACCATCCCAAGCATCCACCCTTGTGTGAAGAACTGGGAGAAGCCTATCACCATCGCCCGTCATGCATACGGAGATGTATATAAGAGTGTGGAAATCCGTGCCGATGAACCGGGAGTAGCCAAACTCGTGTTTGAGGGTAAGAGCGGAAAGAAGCAGGAGGTGGAAATCCACAACTTCGATGGTGCAGGCGTTATCCAGGGTATGCACAATACCGACAAGAGTATCCGCAGCTTTGCTCACAGCTGCTTCAAGTTTGCCATCGATACCAAGCAGGATCTCTGGTTTGCTACCAAGGATACTATCTCAAAGACTTACGATGCGCAGTTCCGTAAGATCTTCGAAGAGGTTTACGAGAATGACTACAAGGAGAAGTTTGCTGAACTCGGCATCGAATACTTCTATACATTGATTGATGATGCGGTGGCTCGTGTAATCCGTAGCAAGGGTGGATTCATCTGGGCATGCAAGAACTATGATGGTGATGTGATGAGCGATATGCTCAGTACTGCTTTCGGTTCTCTGGCAATGATGACCTCTGTATTGGTCTCTCCAGAAGGAAAGTATGAGTATGAGGCTGCGCATGGTACCGTTACCCGTCACTACTATCGCTATCTGAAGGGTGAGGATACCTCTACCAACCCAATGGCAACCATCTTTGCATGGAGTGGAGCCTTGAGAAAGCGTGGTGAGATGGATGGACTTCAGGATCTCCAGAACTTCGGCGACCAGCTGGAGGCTGCTTGCTTCGATACCTTGAATGATGGTATCGCTACCAAGGATCTCGTCAACCTGATGGAAGGTGTTGAGGCTAAGCCTGTCAACTCAGCCGGCTTCATCGCTGCTATCCGTGAGCGCCTGGAGAAGAGATTGGCATAGTCCTCTCTCTTCTTCAGAAAGATAAAAACAAAGCCCTGCAGTACTTCTCGTTTATATAGAAGTATTGCAGGGTTTTATTTATTAGAAAAGCGATTTGTTTAGTTATATGGTGTAGCCAATATAATTACACTGAGTTAAAAAGTGTAACATTATGCTGGACTTTGTCATTTTTTTGCAAAAAACTCGTTGTTGTTACAAAATTGTAATCTAATGTAACGCTTATTACGAGATAAAAAATGTATTTTTGCACCATAATTTCGAATTTATAAAAATAGATTATGGAAAAGGCGGATAAAAGAATTCTTGTTGTTGATGATGAACAGGATTTGTGTGAAATCTTGAGTTTCAATATCCAGATAGAAGGATATCATGTGGATACAGCCAATTCTGCCGAAGAGGCTTTGGAAATGGATATTGCATCCTATGATCTGTTGTTGCTGGATGTGATGATGGGAGGTATGAGTGGATTCCAACTGGCTAAGAAGTTGAAGGAGAACCCGATGACTGCCCATGTGCCAATCATTTTCCTTACCGCTCGGGATACGGAGAATGATACGTTGACGGGATTCAACCTGGGTGCTGATGATTATATTTCCAAGCCATTCTCCATCCGTGAGGTGATGGTACGCATTCGTGCCGTATTGCGCCGTACCGCAGAACAGAATGGTAGTGCTGATGAACCTAAGGTGATTGGCTATCAGGGGCTGGTGCTGGATCTTGATAAGAAAACGGTTAGCATTGATGGCGAAACTGTTCCTTTTACCAAGACTGAGTTTGAATTGCTCCATCTCTTGTTGGAAGAAAAGGGCAGAGTCTTCTCCCGTCAGGAATTGATTGACAGGGTGTGGCCTAAGGATGTAATGGTACTCGATCGTACCGTGGATGTGAACATTACCCGTATGCGTAAAAAGGTTGGACGATTTGCAAAGTGCATCGTGACTCGTCTCGGTTTCGGATATTATTTCGATGCCTGATTGGTTTGACTTTGATTTACAGATAATTGTGAAGTTTAATGTTCAGTTTTTAAAGTTCAATGCTTAAAACAAATACTGTAGGTAGAAAATTGTACTTTAGTGTGCTGGCGGTGTTCCTAGTGTTCGCTGTCAGCTTTATCGTGTTTCAGCAAACACGAGAGAAGCAGTATAAGATTAGTACCCTTACCTTGAAACTTGCCAACTATAACGAATTGTTGGTGGAGGATCTCGCTCTATCTTCTTCAAATGGTATTCTATTGTCGGATACGGTGAATCTGGTGGATAGTGTCAGGGTAGCTGAGGCTAAACTTGAGGATTTTGTTCAGGAACACGAAAGTAAAGACTTGAGAGTGACTCTTATCAAGCCTGATGGTAAGGTTATCTATGATAATATGGGTAAGGATTTTCGCAAGTTTTCCAATCATGCAAAAAGAGCGGAGATTGCGGAGGCACTTCAGGATGGAATGGGAACCAGTGTAGAACGCCAGTCTTCTACCCTCAAGCACGATTATTTCTATGTGGCATCCTATTTTCCTAAAAGTCAGCTAGTTGTGCGTACGGCGTTGCCATATAACGATGATTTGGCAAAGTCGCTTCAGGCTGATCAGCATTATATCTGGTTTGCTCTTGTTGCCGTCATCATTCTTACGCTTGTGCTCTATCGTTTCACCAGTCGTCTGGGTAGTAATATTTCCAAACTCCGCATATTTGCCTATAAGGCAGATCATAATGAAAGCCTGGAGGTAGAAGATTTGGCAAGCTTCCCGGGGGATGAATTGGGAGAAATTGCTGAAAGAATCATCAAGATGTATAAGCGCGTGCAGACTACCCGAAAAGAACAGGATATCCTGAAAAGACAACTTACTCAGAATATCGCTCATGAGTTGAAAACTCCTGTGGCTAGTATTCGGGGATATCTGGAGACGATTCTGGATAACCCGCATATCAATGAGGCGACCAAGGCGCAATTCCTGCAACGCTGCTTTGCCCAAAGTGAGCGGTTGACCTCCTTGCTTCACGACATCTCTACGCTTAACCGTTTGGATGATGGTTCTGATATGATAGATTTTGAAGCGGTAGATATTACCCGGTTGGTGACTGATATTACCCGTGAGACAGCGTTGGCTCGACAGGAAAGGAAAATGACTTTTGATAATCGGATGCCGGAACATATCGTGGTGAAGGGAAACCGAAGTCTGATATATAGTATTTTCCGCAATCTTACAGATAATGCCATTGCTTATGCTGGAGAGGGGCGCAAGATGACCTTGGAGGCGAAGGAACAGGGAAATAAATGGCATTTCATTTTCCGGGATAATGGTCAGGGAGTACCACCGGAGCATCTGGCCCGTTTGTTTGAGCGCTTTTATCGGGTGGATAAGGGGCGTAGCCGCAAAATGGGTGGTACTGGCCTCGGGCTTGCCATTGTAAAGAATGCCGTTCTCCTGCATGGAGGTACTATTCGGGTAAGTAATTTGCCGGAAGGCGGTCTCAAGTTTGAGTTTACCCTTAAAAAATAAGCAAAAATATTTGAATACAATATATAATATGCGCGCGCGAGAGCGTGCGCATATATGCGTATGTATGCGCGCCCCAGTGTGCGCATGTATATTATAAGGTGCTGAGTATCTGATAGTTTATTTAAGTGTTTATAACTGTTAAAAAATGGCGTTTTTTGAAACTTTTTCCTCAAAACATTTGGTGGAATGAAAAATAGTTAGTACTTTTGCACTCGCTTTTGAGAAATCAAGTATTACTCTAAGCAACTAAAGAAAGAGTTCTTTGAAAGATTTTACATAAACAGACAAGTAGTACAAGAAGCGGTTGACTTCTTAGAAATAAGAAAGTTGACTGGGTAAAAGAAACGAACCGTCAAGTAATTGACAAGTCAGGTTTACTAAGCTTCAATAAACGAAAAGGATATTCGTCCTAAGTACAGACAACAAACACCGACTGCTTCAGCAATGAGGCAAGAAGTAAAAATGATATTTTACAATGGAGAGTTTGATCCTGGCTCAGGATGAACGCTAGCTACAGGCTTAACACATGCAAGTCGAGGGGAAACGATAGAGAAAGCTTGCTTTTTCTAGGCGTCGACCGGCGCACGGGTGAGTAACGCGTATCCAACCTGCCCACCACTTGGGGATAACCTTGCGAAAGTAAGACTAATACCCAATGACGTCTCTAGAAGACATCTGAAAGGGATTAAAGATTTATCGGTGATGGATGGGGATGCGTCTGATTAGCTTGTTGGCGGGGTAACGGCCCACCAAGGCAACGATCAGTAGGGGTTCTGAGAGGAAGGTCCCCCACATTGGAACTGAGACACGGTCCAAACTCCTACGGGAGGCAGCAGTGAGGAATATTGGTCAATGGGCGAGAGCCTGAACCAGCCAAGTAGCGTGAAGGATGAAGGTCCTACGGATTGTAAACTTCTTTTATACGGGAATAAAGTATCCTACGTGTAGGATTTTGTATGTACCGTATGAATAAGCATCGGCTAACTCCGTGCCAGCAGCCGCGGTAATACGGAGGATGCGAGCGTTATCCGGATTTATTGGGTTTAAAGGGAGCGCAGACGGGAGATTAAGTCAGTTGTGAAAGTTTGCGGCTCAACCGTAAAATTGCAGTTGATACTGGTTTCCTTGAGTGCAGTTGAGGCAGGCGGAATTCGTGGTGTAGCGGTGAAATGCTTAGATATCACGAAGAACCCCGATTGCGAAGGCAGCTTGCTAAACTGTAACTGACGTTCATGCTCGAAAGTGTGGGTATCAAACAGGATTAGATACCCTGGTAGTCCACACGGTAAACGATGGATACTCGCTGTTGGCGATATACTGTCAGCGGCCGAGCGAAAGCATTAAGTATCCCACCTGGGGAGTACGCCGGCAACGGTGAAACTCAAAGGAATTGACGGGGGC